>Ga0214921_10003047_pt1 | contig 26324 bp, 25 predicted proteins | sample LL1505_MetaG_FD_177992 | JGI IMG/M metagenome (GOLD analysis project Ga0214921, IMG submission 177992) | Freshwater microbial communities from Lake Lanier, Atlanta, Georgia, United States - LL-1505 | ecosystem: Environmental > Aquatic > Freshwater > Lake | place: USA: Georgia | collected... | reverse complement strand
CGAGCTTGTTTTTACTCAATTATCTAAAGTTCGTAAATTGAACAGCAAAGTCCCAGCCACCGTCTTTGACCATGGCCATTGTTTCTTGCAAATCATCACGGCTCTTAGATGTCACACGAAGTTCATCTCCTTGGATCTGGGTCTTTACTGACTTTGGACCCTCATCACGAATCAACTTTGCAATTTTTTTTGCATTTTCAGTCGAGATGCCCTCCTTCAAAGGAGCGGCAATTTTGTAGATCTTTCCCGACAACTGTGGCTCGCCTGCATCAAGATGCTTCAATGAAACACCACGCTTGATCATCTTGTCCTTAACAACATCTAGCGCTGCTTTCGCACGCTCTTCTGTGTCTGATTCGATCAGTACTTTGTCGCCTTCGAGTTCAATCTTTGAACCAGTATTTTTGAAATCAAAGCGGGTCTCAATCTCTCGGACCGCCTGATTGATGGCGTTGTCGAGCTCCATGCGGTCGATCTTGGAGGTTACGTCAAAACTGCTATCTACTGCCATGGTGTGGGCCCCTTCACTGGTTGAAAGCGCGGTTTGTGCGCGCACGTGCCTAAGGTATCCTTTCCCTTCGCACTATCCATAATTGCCGCAATACTTGTTCGACCTTGGCGGGTTGCCCGAGCGGCCAATGGGAGGGGACTGTAAATCCCCCGGCTCTGCCTTCGAAGGTTCAAATCCTTCACCCGCCACCAGAAAGAGCTCATGTAAATGAGCGAGTGAGCAAACTACTTCTTAGAGGAAGCTCTGGCTGCACGAGAAAGAAATAGCGCAAAGACAAGTGCCAAAACTATTCCAGTATTAACACCCATTTCAATCAGTGCACGGTTGAAGTATTCGGTTGTCTTTTCTTTCTCCATAGTAAGAGATGCGCCGACTGTGAGAATGTGTCGAACAGCTGCGATAACACCAATAATTAAGAAGTTATCAAGTTGGAAAGCTCCATCAGTAAATCGGACAATCACAGTGCGCATAATTTCTAGAATGATCACAACAAATAAAATGTCATTGATTCCTTGAATCATTCCTACAGGAAAGAAGGGACGAGTTTCAATAAGACGCTGCAAGCTATAACCCGCAGCCAAGATTGAAACGATAAACAGAAGAATGCCAAGGAAGCCGTGCAAAACATCTTCTAGCTTGTCTATGAAAGTGACAGGAATCAGCGATTCATCACCGGTTAGTAAACCCTTGACTGACTTGTACTTCATGAGGACCTCCCGTTAGCAATATGTAAGGGTAAGCGCAGGCTCAAGGCGTGGCAAGGGATTTGGGCCTCAACACACAGGTTGAGCTGCGTTCCCCGTGCATGTGCATCTAGTTTGCAAGTCGACATCTTGCAGACCTACCAATAATATTTGCCTTGGTCATGAGTTCCAGAATCAAGCCCCGGCTAACTGGACGGCAACCCTCCACCGCGGCGGGGTGCTCCGGGTGAAGACCAGGCCGACAGCACTTATGTCGGCAAGCGTGGGTCTAACTAACTGCACTTCACACGTTAGTTTGGTTAGTGAAGATCCCCTGACACTTTAGGAGATTGAGTTGAAAAAGCGTTTTGGAATTTTTTCAGCAGTTGTTATTGCAGCTGCGCTAACACTTACTGGTTGTTCTTCATCTGATTCAGCAACATCTGAGAGTGCATCATGTGCCAAGGCAGATCTTGCAACAGTTACTGAAGGCAAGCTAACAATCGCAACTGGCGAGCCTGCTTACTACCCATGGATCATTGACGATGCACCAGAAACCGGAAATGGTTTTGAAGGCGCAGTTGCATACGCAGTTGCAAAGCAACTCGGTTTTGATGCAGCAGATGTCGTTTGGGTCCGCACAACATTTGATTCTGCTGTGACACCAGGAGAAAAGAACTTTGACTTCAACTTGCAGCAATTCTCAATTACAGAAGAGCGCAAGACAGCTGTTGATTTCTCATCTCCTTACTACACAGCACCACAAGCAATCGTTTCATTCAAGGGAAGCAAGATCGAAGGAAAGACAACTCTTGCAGAACTTAAGGGTGCAAAGCTTGGCGCAGCAGTTGGAACAACATCACTAGATGCAATCTCAAACCAGATTGGCTCAACACCTCAGGTGTTTAACGACAACGCTGCTGGTGTTTCTGCTCTGAAGAACAAGCAGATCGACGGTCTAGTTGTTGATCTACCAACAGCTTTCTACCTTTCAGGTGTTGAAGTTCCAAACGGTCTAATCGTTGGACAGCTTCCATCAACTGGTGCCGGAGATCAGTTCGGTCTCTTGCTTTCAAAGGGCAGCAAGCTAACTTCATGTGTGTCAGGTGCGGTTGATGCAATCACAGCTGATGGCACATTGGCAGCAATTACAGATAAGTGGCTAGCAACTGATGCTGGCGCTCCTGTATTGAAGCCGTAATAGAAACTAAGAAGTAAACACGGTAGTTTGGCGACCATGTCAGAGAAGCAACGCTCTGCGTGGTCGCCAAGCTCACGTGAGATTCAACGCCGCCAATCCAGGCGTGCGATAAGCCGCAAGCAAGCAGGTATTGCTGCGGCTTCCTCTATTTTTGTTCTCGGCACATTGGCCCTAATTCTTGTTACATCACCTGGATGGGAAACCGTTAAATCTACCTTCTTTGATATCGAGTACGGCAAAGAAGTATTTCCAACCGTTGTAAAAGGTCTTTGGATCAACCTGCAGCTCACATTTATTGGTGGGGCAGCCATTGGAGTTATCGCACTCGGCTTAGCGTTGCTTCGAACTACAAAGTCACCAGCACTCACACCATTTAGATTTCTAGCAACTGCGTACGTTGATATTTTCCGTGGCGCACCGCTGATTTTGATTATTTTGTTAGTTGGTTTTGGTGTGCCGGCACTTGGTCTCAAGGGTGTTTCCAGCAATGTGATCTTTTTAGGAACAGTTGCAGTGGTGCTCACCTATTCAGCATATGTTGCTGAAGTTATTCGAAGTGGAATTTTATCTATCCACCCAAGTCAGCGCGCAGCAGCTAGATCATTGGGATTAACCTCAGGTCAAACAATGCGCTTTGTGGTTTTGCCTCAGGCAATACGTCGCGTTGTGCCGCCACTTTTAAATGACTTTGTTTCTTTGCTTAAAGACACCGGTTTGGTTTCAATCCTTGGAGTAACAGATGCGGTTCGTGCGGCCCAGATCAATGCAAGCAGAACCTTTAATTACACACCATATGTTGTTGCAGCAATCTTGTTCTTGCTCATAACGATTCCTATGACCCGCTACACAGATCGCGCTATCAGACAGCGCACCAGTGCTCAGAATTCAGAGGGTGCGATCTAATGAGCAATGTCTTAGAGTTAGTCAATATTCGTAAGTCCTTTGGGACCGAACTTGTTTTAATTGATCTTTCATTAGCCGTTCCTGAACACACTGCGACAGTGTTGATTGGCGCATCAGGGTCTGGTAAATCCACTTTGCTGCGTTGCATTAATTTGCTGGAATCAATCGATGATGGGCAGATTTTCTTGGATGGCGATGAAATCTCTGATCCGCTCATTAATGTCGACGATGTGCGCCGTCGTTTAGGCATGGTTTTCCAGTCATTTAACCTCTTTCCACATAAAACTGTTCTAGAAAACATCACTCTTTCTCCTATCAAGGTTCACGGCAAGAGCAAGGATGAAGCAAATACTGCTGCAACAGAGTTGCTCAAGCGCTTTGATCTTTCAGATAAAGCTGATCAATACCCGGATCGCCTTAGCGGGGGACAACAGCAACGTGTTGCGATCATTCGATCTTTAGCTGTTAACCCACGTTTGTTGCTATTAGATGAAGTCACATCTGCTCTTGATCCTGTGTTGGTCAATGAAGTTCTATCGGCTGTTCGAGATTTAAAGAGTGATGGAATGACCATGGTGCTTGCAACACATGAGATGGGTTTTGCAACACAGGTGGCAGATGAAGTCTGTTTCTTAGAATCAGGAAACATCGTTGAGCGTGGAACTGCAGATCAGGTGCTGCATAACCCTCAGAACCCAAAGACTCAAGAGTTCTTAAAGCGCGTGCATGAAGCGGGCCGGTTGTAACATCACCACCATGAGCGCATTTAATCAACGTATTCAGCCACTTCGTGATCTCATGAAGGCTAAGGGATTAGATGCTTTTGTCCTGCGTCGCAATCCAAATTTAGCCTGGGCAATTGCAGGACGTGCACATGTGCCAACAACAATTGATGCAGCATGTTTTGATTTGATTATTACCCAGGATTCAGCAACTGCAATAACAAATGTTGTTGAAGCACCTCGTCTTATTGCAGAAGAACTTCCAAGTGAAGTGACTGTTAAAACCATTAAGTGGTCTGAGGGGCGCGACCCACAACTGCCTACAGGTTCAAAAGCCGGTAGCGATCAACCAGGTGGGGATCGAATTGATTTGGGAACTGAAGTTGAGATGATTCGAGCATCACTGATTGAATCTGATGTTGCGCGATTTAAAGAGATTTGCGTTGATGCAGCTGTTGCTTTAGGTAATGCAATGAAGCAGGTGGAAAGTTCAGACCGTGAAATCGACGTTGCAGGATTGATCACTCACTCCTTGTGGCAAGCAGATTTAGAGGTTGCCTTTCTAGGAGTTGCTGGTGCTGATCGTGTGCACAAATTTAGACATCCATTGCCAACAGATGCGGTTGTTGGAAATCGTGTTTCTGCCTCCATCTGTGCAAAGCGAAAAGGTTTGATTGCATCAGTTACCCGCATCGTTACCTTTGGAGGAGTTACTGATTCAATGATCAATGAGTACACATCCATATATAAAGTTGAAGCTGCGCTGCTAGATGCGACCGTTGTCGGCAAAGCCTTTTCAGATCCAATTAACGCAGCCATCGCTGCCTATCCCGCCAATGGTTTTGATGCCGATGAGTGGACCAAGCATCACCAGGGAGGGCCAACAGGCTTCCTGCCTCGTGATTGGCCAGCTAATCAAGGCTCAACGCGTCTGATTGCGGAGAACCAACCAATTGCCTGGAATCCAACGGGCAAAGGGTGGAAGGCAGAGGACACCATCCTGGCGACATCTGCAGGCGTAAAGATGCTCACAAACGACCCAGGATGGCCGGCTTTTGAGGTCAATGGTCGGACCAGACCGTTCCTCCTGCAGCGATAAGGTTCATCACGGTCCCATAACGAAGCGCAAAATCGCCCATTTGCCATTGACTCGCACCTGTTCCAGTGGCAATCTCTGCCAAGAGGTCTTACCACTGGAGGTATTAATGAGCACCGTTGCTCTTGTTGCGCTCGCGCGCCCTACCTTTGACCTCGAATGCGCTCAAGCAAACTTCGACAGCGCTCGAGCGCTATTAACTGAGCTCGGGGCCACAGTAGTTGGACCAACTGAATTAGTAATGACAGTTGATGATGTTGCAGCGGCAAAACTTCCAGATGCCGATCTCCACATTTTGTTCATGGCCTCTTTTTCAGATGCATCACCAGCTGTTGAATTATTAGGAAAAGTTAAGGGACCAGTTCTTGGTTGGTCAATGCGTGAGCCTGGGGAAGTAGGCGAGCGACTTAAGTTGAATTCGATGTGCGGCGTCAATCTTGCGGCACATGCACTTATGAATGTCGGACAATCAATTCGCCATATTCATGGAAACGCAAATGAGCCACAAGTGCGCGCTGCAATTAAAGATGCGCTCGTAGGCAAGATGCCCGAAGCAACAACGCCAGAGAATATTGTTGGTGAACTCGGTACTGAAGCTGATGCGCAAAAAGCTTTTGATTGGCTCAAGGGAAAGAAAATCGGCGCAGTTGGCGAAGCACCTATTGGATTTACTCCATGTGTTTATGACGCACAACAAATTCGTTCTTTGTTTGGTTTAGATATTCGTCAGATTTCAATTGACGATGCATTTGGCAAGATTTCAGAAGTTAAAGAAGAAGCGCGTGAGCTTGCTTATGCAAATGCTGTTGCAGCACAACCTTCACTTGGTTCAGTAAATGTAGCTGAAGCTAAAAAGGTTTATGGCGTTGAGGTAGCTTTGGATAAATGGCGCGAGGATGAATTGCTTGATGCAATTGCAATTCGTTGCTGGCCAGAATTCCCAACTGAAATGGGAGCGTGTATTTGCTCATCTTTAGGACGCTTATCAGATCGCGGCATAGTAACTACATGTGAGCGAGATGTCTTAGGCGCGGTAACAATGATGATGTGTGAGGCACTTGGCTCAGATGAAAACTATCTTGTAGACATAGTTGATCTAGATGCATCACAAGGTTTAGTGCGCTTATGGCACTGTGGTTCTGCAGCAACAAAACTTGCAGCCGATCCAAAGAGTGCAACACAAACAACACACTGCAATCGCAAACTTGGCGTTGCAGGTAATTTTCCGCTCAAGACCGGACCAGTAACTCTGTTCCGTATTGATCGGGATGTAGATCCGAGCAATCGCACGGGTTTACGCATGGTTGTGAGCCGAGGGGAATCAATCCCTGCTCCCAATCACTTCCAAGGCAATACCGCAACAGTTATCACTCAACCTGATGCTGCTGCGTTAGTAAATGGAATAGTCACTGGCGGATATCCGCATCACTTGGTCATCTCGTGGATCGATGTGCGACCAGGTATTCGTCAAATGGCAAAGATGTTAGGGATACCCCTCACAGAATGGTAAACAACAACAACCAACCCTCGAAAGCAAGGATAAAAATGAAAACTAAAGGACACAGAGCCTTTGCTTCACTCCGTGCTGGTGTAGTTGCAACAGTTGCTGCGGCACTTGTTATCACTCCACTTGCAGTTGCTAACTCAGCCGAAGCTCCAACATTCGGTAAAGTCTGTCCAACAGAAGGTGTAAGCACAGGAACAAGCTCAAAATCACTTATTTGTGCAACAAGTTCAAATGGTAAGTTAACTTGGCAGCGTGTGCGTTTAGCTGCAACTAATGCAAATCCAGTTGGCGCTTCAACGCCTCCAAAAGGATCGATTGAATTCTGGCACTACCGTCCGGAAGACAAGGCACACTTCGAGTTAATTATTTCAAACTACGAAGCCCGCTACCCTGGTACAAAAATTACTCAGGTGATCAAGACAACAACTGATTACAACGCAACTGCTCGCGTACAAATCTTGGCAAATCCTCGTGCTGCATTGTTTGCATCTGCGCGTGGTTCAATTTTTAACGATTTCGTCAACAGCGGCTTAACTCTTGACATTACAAACCAGCGTTTCGTTAAGCAGAATCTAGTTGCTAAGGGACTTACTGCAGGAACAATTGATGGAAAGGTGCTTGGAGTTCCTTACCACTACCTATTCAACAACCCTGTGTATAACACTGATATCTGGGCTAAAGAGAAGTGGGCTTTTCCAAAGAACCTAACTCAATGGACAGCTTGGTGTAAGGATGCAAAGGCAAAGGGATATGTTCCTCTTGCATGGCCAGGAGCAACTCGAGGACAAGCAGCACAGATCTCAAACTCTGCGTTGATGAACTCTGCGGGAAGCTATACCGAGCTCGCAAAGAATCTTGCAGACCTCAACTCCGGAAAGATCGATCTAACCTCTCCATGGTTCAAGGGTGTTGCAGATATCTACGTGAAGCTTCGCACAGCTGGTTGCTTCCCTGACAGCCCAACAGGCGTGACAGAAGCATCTGCACTTAACTTGTTCGCAACAGGAAAGTCACCAATTCTTCCAACCGGTACTTTCTCAATGGGAGCAGTTAAAGCATTGAATCCAGCTCTTACCGGAAAGATGAACTTGATGAGCATGGTTCTAACAGATGGCAAGGTAATTGCTGAAGGAATCATGAACAACACATTCAATCTCAGCGTGAATGCTAAGTCGAACTCTCGCGATCAGAAGATCGCATTGTCATTCTTGTCATATCTAGCAACAGGTCCTGTTGCAGCAATCTATGGAAATGCAACAACACAGCACGTAAACGTGCTTGATGTTGAATACACAAACATTGATCTGCTCAACACCTCTCCTTTCCAAGGAAAGAACACAATGCTTGCACCTCGATTCTTGATTCTGAACACAGCAGTTTCAGATCTAACTCAAGATGCACTCATTCAAATCGTCGGTGGAAAAAACACTGACGATGTACTTGCCGACTTCTCCAAGCAGATCAAGCAAAAGCTGGCTGGGTAATTAATAAAGTAGCCCTAACAAAGACCACTCCCACATCAAGTGGGAGTGGTCTTTGGGGTACCCGCAAAAAAAGAAAGAAGGATGCTCTCACTTACTATTTGATGGGTTTTCCTGCACTAGCTTTATTTTTGGCCTTTTACTTGTATCCAGCGTTACAAAATCTACAATTCGCCACACGCCGTTGGGACGGAATTACTGAGCCTGAGTTTGTTGGCTTTAGAAACTTTACTAATCTGCTTACAAACGATGATCTTTTTTATAAGACACTTGGCAACAATATAGAATTTACTTTTCTTGTAGTTATTTTTCAAACCGTTTTTGCGTTGTTGTTTGCTATATATTTAGTAAATAATTCAAAAGTTAATATTGCATTGCGTACGCTGTACTTCTTCCCAACTATTCTTAGCTCCGTTTCTGTAGGAATGATTTGGCTATTTCTCTACGATCCGAATTTTGGAGCCTTAAATCTATTTTTCAACAAGGTGGGACTTAATTTCTTAGCCCTTAATTGGCTTGGCGATGAGAAGAGCGCCTTGTATGCAATTGCTTTTACTCAAGTCTGGTTTCACACGGGACAAATGATGGTGGTTTACATTGCAGGCCTTCAACAGATCCCAAAGGAGCTATACGAAGCTGCCGAAGTGGATGGTGCATCTCGTTGGAAGCAGTTTAGAAATGTAACTTGGCCTATGGCTATGCCTACAACTCTGGTCGTCATGGCATACACAACAATTCAGTCATTCCGCGCATTTGATTTGATTATGGTGATGACTAATTCCACCGCTGGGCCAAATAACTCTACAAATATTTTTAGCACATTGATTTATTTGACGCTCTTCAATGAATTGAGATTGGGATACGCAGCTGCACAGACCATTTTCATGGTCATAGTGATGGTTCTAATTACTTGGTTGCAGCGTCAAACTTTTGGCAAGAGGTATGAAAAGTGAGAAGGTCCTAGTATGTATAAGATTTCAAGGGCTATAGCCCTAGGCACATTTGCCTTGATGATTATTTTGCCTTCGCTGATCGTAGTGATGGGGTCTTTCAAGACTGATGCCGAGGTCTACAACAAGCCACTTTCACTCCCTGATGCGTGGAGTTTGGACAACTATCGCCGTTTGTTGAGCGATAGTGATTTGGATGTTAGTTTTCGCAATAGTGTGTTTGTGACGATAGCTTCTGTTGTTCTAACCTTATTACTCGCAAGTTTGGCTTCCTTTGCAATTGCAAGAATGATTACTGTTTCAGGAAAGGTATTGGCAGTTCTGTTTGGTTTGGGTCTGGCAATACCGGCTCAGATTAACCTTGTTCCGATCTACTACATTTTCAAGGATCTAGGGTTAACGAACTCATTTATTGGCTTAATAATCATCAATGTAACTACAACTTTGCCCATCTCAATATTTATTCTGAGTGCTTTCTTTAAGCAGGTGTCCAAGGAGATGTATGAGGCTTCTGAGGTAGATGGAGCATCTCCTTTGAGAATTTATCGCTCAATTGCTTTGCCACTATCAAGACCAGCGATGGGCGCAACTGCAATATTCTTATTTGTGATCAATTGGAACGATCTCTTGTGGCCACTTTTATTGATTCAGGAATCTGAAAAGAAGACACTTCCACTAGCCATGTTGGCATATCGTGGCGAATACTTTGTTAGTTTTTCTATGTTGTTCACGGCAGTGATGGTTGCCTCACTCCCTATGGTTATCATGTACTTGTTCATGCAACGTTCGTTCATCGCAGGATTAACCGCTGGTGCGGTAAAGGGGTAGTCATGAGTGCAGTAACGCCTTTAGCGCCGCAACGTGCGGCACGAATTGCTACCCAACTAATGGAATTGATTGACCTTCAAAAACTAAGTCCTGGCGATAAGTTGCCACCAGAGCGACAGTTAGCTGATTTACTTGAAGTTAGTCGTCCTAGTTTGCGTGAAGCTCTGCACATCCTGCAGGCACAAGGTCTAGTTCAGATTAAGCACGGTCAAGGGACTTTCGTCCAGGAGCCGATTGTGGCTCAAGAACTACGTGCTTCAATGATGTCTAAGACACACGGTTTGAATGAACTCTTTGATGCTCGCGAAGTTCTAGAAGTTCCTGCCTCAAAGTGGGCTGCTGAAAAAGCAACCAAAGAAGATATTCGACTTCTCCGTGCAACCTTGAACCAGATCGACACAGTAACGGCCACAGAGCCAATCGATTATGACCAACTACAGTCACTTGATGCAAAGTTTCACTTAACAATTGTTGGAATTGCCGGAAATAGATTTATTAATCAGACTTTAAACGTCTTACAAGATGTAATGAAGATGTCCATGGAAACTACATTGCGCCTACCAGGACGTTCAGATATTTCACGGAGCGAGCACAATGAAATTCTCACTGCGATCGAGGATGGCAATGGTGAACTTGCTTCAAAATTGACGTTGCAACACATTACTGGAGCTCGTGCAACAGCATTAGCTGACGCCAAAAAGAAAGCCAGCAATTGAGTTCTATTCAGGCTGTCTGTATTGGTGTTGTAACAATCGACACCATCGCATTGGTAGATAAATATCCATCAGCAGACGAACGAGTTGTGGCTCAAGAAATTTCACGTGCAGGCGGAGGGCCAGCATCAGTTGCTGCAGTTGCCCTAAGTCGCCTAGGAATCAAGAGCGCGATAATTGGAACGATCGGTGATGATGCTGATGGCAAGGAAGTTCTGCGAATATTTGAAAAAGAGGGAGTAGACACATCGGGTATTTCAATAGGAATATCTGAAACCGCTGGAAGTGTGATTGTTGCCTCAAAAGAACACAGCGCCCGTGCAATAAGCACGCGTCAACCAATGGTTCAGGCACCGATTAACGAAGCCGCTAAGAAGCTAATTGCACAGGCACATTGGGTTCATGTCGATCATGTCGGTATAAATCGTTTAACAGAGCTTGGTATTTCACGTGGAAATGGTCCGCTTATTTCATTTGATGCCGGCTATGGGGTAGAAACTTTTGATCCAATCACAGTTGATTTGTTCGTTCCTACTGACCGCCAGATGGCGCTTCGCTATCCAGGAATTGATTTAGCAGTGGCTTTAGAAAACGATTCAATGAAAGCGGGAAATACAGTTGTGGCAACGCAAGGTTCTGCTGGCAGTGCAGGGTTTTCTCCTGAGACGGGATTGGTTACAGCACCTGGCTTTACAGTCGATGTAATGAGCACATTAGGTGCTGGTGATGTTTTTCATGGTGCATTAGTTGCGCAATTGATTCAAGGATTCCCTCTACAAGCAGCAATGCGCCGGGCAAACGCTGTTGCAGCACTTTCTTGCACAGGACTTGATGGGCAGTCAAAAATTCCAACAACAACCGAGCTTGATGCATACCTGGAGGCACACAAATGAGAGCACCGCTAACTAAATTGGCACGACCATCTGGTGCTCTAGCAATGGTGGCTGTTGATCAACGCGAAGCACTCCGTGGAATGTTTGCAGCTCATCAAAGCACTCCAGTGCCAGACTCTCAGTTAACACAGTTCAAGGTTGATGTTGCTCGTGAACTATCACCTTTTGCATCAGCGCTTTTAGTTGATCAAGAGTTTGGGATTGATGCGATTATTGACCAAAAAGCGTTACAAGGATCTTGTGGCTTAATCGCTGCAGCAGATTTACTTGTTGGGCCAGCCGGAGGAGCAGCAACTGACACAGCAGTTGATCCTGATGTGGATCCAATCCGCATGCGTGATATCGGAAGCGTCGGATTAAAGTTTCTTGTTTTGTGGCGCAATGATGAATCACCAGATGGGCGAGCAAAGTTAGTCGAAGACTTCAACAAGTTGTGTCAGGTTTCAGGGCTGCCTTCAATTATCGAAATTATTGTTAAGCCACCTACAGATACTTCCCGAAGCTTTAATCGTGAAGAAGAGCTGATAATTGCTGCTCGTGAGGCGGCGGCATGGAAGCCAGATCTCTACAAGGCTGAAGTTCCATTTCACGGTGAGGGCGATTTGAACTTAGTTACAAAGAACGCCGAGAGAATTTCAGAAGCAATTGGTTCACCATGGGTTGTACTTTCAAATGGTGTTAAGCAACCATTTTTTAATGATGCAGTTAAGGCATGTGCCATGGGTGGTGCAAGTGGGTTCCTGGCAGGACGGGCAGTCTGGGCCGACATCGTTGGTTCACCAGATATTCCTAAGGCACTTCGCGAAGTTTCTATTCCTCGCCTAGAACAGTTAGCTGAAATAGTTGATACTCATGCAAAGCCATGGAGTAGTTGGAACTAGTTGTTAATTGCTACAAAGTTCTTATCTGGCTCAAGCATTACTGAAATTGCATTCAAAGCTAAACCTTGTCCCCACAATTGCATACGATCGCTACGAATAACGCTGTAACCAAAGGGAATAAGTTGTAGGACTGTTCCTGCACTCGTACGGGTTAGTACACCAGAACTATCAACATAGGTGAGTGAAGCTGCAATTGCTTTTGTTCCTACTTGGTTCAGATCATTCCTCAGATCAGGAAAATGACGGCCTGCACGGATCATCGCTGCACCAAAGCCAGCAGTTGCAGAAGTTTCAAGAACACCCTTGTTCTCAACTTGATGATCAACAAGAACATCCCAAATTCCATACTCAGGAAGAAGGGGGATAAGTGCAAGAAATTGTTCTCTAAGGGCCTTCTTTACGACTTCAAGAGACTTAGGGTTAATCGCTAAAACCTCACAAGCATCTAGAAATTCAACTGCTGATAAAGACATCCATGCATTACCGCGGCCCCAGTAGTTCCAAAGCGTTTCACCTTTATGTGAGCCATGAGCAAATAGTTTTGTTGTTGGATTTTGAAGCAACTCAATGTGTGCAACTAACTGATCACCAATGAATTCGATGTAAGAAGCATTCTTTGATCCGACTCCATGATTTAGAAGGAAAGTGCCCATCATGTAACAGGTATCTGCCCACACGCCACCAGGCCAGTGCTCCACAGCGCCATTTGCTGCCCTGGTAGCAGAATTTGGGTCCATTACCCACTTTTCCAAAGAGTTATTAATTTCAGAGGAATCGATAAATCCAAGTGCATGAACTCGCGAGGCGGCAGCACCTGGAGCAACATTATTAATGTGGCCTGAGGTGATTGCTCCACGACCGGAGTACCAGTCAAGTAATCGAGATGGAATCTTTTGTCCTATTGTTTCGTGATATCGAACTTCAGCCAGTAGATAAACACCTTCACCCCACGACCATTGTGGAAGTCCGGCAGCCCACGTTGCATCAATGATTCGTTCTGCAGATTTCTTTAGAAATTTGGTGGTTAATGAATCAGGGGACAGAGGTGTAAGGGCTGGTGCCTCTAGAAAACTAGAAGTTGTATCTTCGCCAGCCATTTTATGCCCGTGACTTTGGTTCGATGCGCTTACCCTTGATTACATCAATCTTTAACTTTTCTTTTCCAAAAGTTGCATCGAGAATGTCTCCGTCAGCTTTTAGTGTGACTGCTGGATTATCAAGACGTGGTGGAACCTCGGGAAGGCCGGCCACAAGCTGCTCACTCTTTCCATCTACATGGAATGGTCCACTCCATGACAGATCAAAGCGCTTCTTGTGCTTCCAAGAGATAGAAAGGTTCTTCTCATCAAATGTTGGTTCGTTTAGTTTGCGAACAAATGTTTTGAAATCCTTGTACTCTTTTTTATCGCCCAAGATTGTTACATAAAGTGCACCGTTTCCGTTTGGAATCCATTCTTGGTGTGCGGTATCGCCACTCTTTAGTGGAGTGAATCCACCTGGTGTCGCAACGGCGATATAACCATCACCCACACGTCCGGCAATCCATGAACCCTTTTGCACGAACTCATTCATCCACGGTGTTGGAAACCATAGATGTGTGAAATCTGGCAGCAATTGATCATTTAATGCATAAATAGCAAGTGCAATATTTTCATATTGTCTAACACGTGGCAGAACTAAGTGGCCCGCCCAAGCATTTGGTCGCACTGAAGTTGCATGGCTAAAGGCTGCTGGATAACTAGCAAAAACCTGCACTTCTGTGGAAAGAGTTGCTCCCCATACATGTTCTTGGAGTCCAGGCAGACCTGCTCTGTAATCTTGAACAGAAGAGAGCATTCCATCTCCGGTGCGCCAGACATGTAGGTCAGAGGCATATGGACGCTCGAGAAGATCGCTCGTGAAGCGATACTTTCCGCGGTAGACCTGGCGACCGTGCCAAGTTTTTGTTAGAGAGTGCGCGACCTTAACAATCATTGGAGGAAGCACATATTTCTTGGAGGTAATTAATGTGGCTACAGGTAGAACTGCCAAGTTAAGTGCACCCATTCCCCATAGCGCCCACATGATTGGTGCGGTTTCTTCAAAGCGAGATGAACGAAGTGTGGTTGTGTAGCTACGACCGTGTGCAGCACCATGAATTCCGCGCCATGAGTTGCTAGCTAGGGAAAGCATTAATTTATCTAGTAATGCTTCTGAGTACTGGCGAATCTCTTTGTTAGGGGAGTATTCAATCAGTGAGACTAATGCCAAGGTATCAATTGCTAAATACGCATTCGAGTCGTATTCGCTAAAGCCACCTTCAAGTTTGCGCTTAAGCCACTCAAGTGCCATTTCGCGACCATGCTCAGAGTGTTCTGAACCCTTTAAGTTGGCATTAGGGAAATTTTCTTTCTCAAAGAATGTGCCAATTAGATGCTCTGCCGTGTGCCAAACAAATTGATGGTTTTCGGTGAAGTAACACATTGCATCAAGGCCAGGCTGTTCAATCCAGTATTTAAAGGAAATAAGTGCGTTCGCTACTTCCTCGCGCAAACCCTTTTCCCACATCTTTTCTGGAAAACGATTGAGAATGTGTACTAAGCCCACTGCTTCAAAATCGGCACAATCTGCTCGAGAAGTGATCATTGAAAGTGCTGGCTTTAAGTCTTCGTGGGTTACAACGTACTTAGCGTTCTTGTCTTGACGGGCTAGTGCTCTAGCTGATGAAGGGTAACTATCAGCAACATGATCAATAACCTCTTTACGCCAGACAGAAGGGGCGCTCTTTGGGACAGTGGTGCGCACACGTTCTGGCACATATGCCGTTCTAAATGTTCGGAAAACGGGGGTTTTCGGTGAATCAACTCGCAGCTCAAGGAAGATTTCGCCAGTATCCAACATGGTGGCGGTTACATCGCCATCAATTGATCCATTCTTACCCTTTTCTGCTTTTTTCGCAGCGTTACGTATATCTGTAACTGAAACTTTTGCTTTACCTTTTGTCAGAGTAAAGGGAACACCATCTCCTAATGTGTTTCGCTCTTTTACTCGTAGCTTTAAACCAACTGAGCCAGAAAATTCAACTGTATCTGTCGTTCGTGCCCAACGCTCCAAAGCAATATTTTCTAACTCGCGTTCTGCAATCTCTGACTCATATTCATCTGCATTTGTAGATGGAATAACGATTCGTACAGGAAGACCTTCAATTTTTACTCGAATTGCATGACGTACTTCTCGCAAAGAAATCTGCCATTGAGAGATAATCAATGTGCTTATTCCTGAAGGCAATAAGGTTGCAATTGAATTGCTGAGTGGTTGCATATATCCAAATGTTTCAGTGCTAAGAACTAACTCGCCATTTAACCAAACCTGAACTGGCCCTTGGCTCTGCACAACAATGTTGCGCCATTCTGGTTGATCAACTTCAATTTGCGTTGCCATCAACGAGTGACGGTATTCAGGCGTGTATGAGAAGTGACTCCAGTCTGCATATCCGTCATAGCCGGTATGAATACGAGTCCAAACATCTGAATCCAGTTTTCCAGTACCCGGTGCTTTCCATTCAACATTTCCACCTTCAATAACAACGGGCATCGTTTGCTCAGCTGTAAAAGGTCGATTCTTAAATATCTTGCCTTTCAGTGGTGCAATATCTGGACCATTTGTAAGCACCCAACGCCCATCTTTACCAAATGGATCCCCTGAATCCTTTAGGAGACTTCCTAGATCATCAGCAGGGCAAATCCACGCTTTTGTAATAAGCCAGTCACGAATAAAACCATTGTCGTCAAGCAAGTGAATGGTGCGATCGAAGTTATCTGTGAAGCGTGGAATTTGTCTGACCTCTTCCTGCGTTGGACGGATTCTCAAAACTAGCGAACTACTTAATTCCAGTCTGAGCTATTCCTTGGACGATTTGACGTTGCATAAACACAAACATAAACAAGACTGGAATTATAGACATCACCGACATGGCCAAAACAATGTTGTAAGGAACTACCAATTGACCATTTAGTAGGGCCAAGGCAACCGGCAAGGTGTAGAGCTCTTCTTTTTGTGCAATCAATAGCGGCCACAAGAAATCGTTCCAACGCCATAAAATTGAGAAAATTGCGACTACTGCTAAAGCCGGACGACAGAGTGGTAAAACGATCCTTGCAAAGATTCTGAACTCTCCAGCTCCATCGATACGGGCGGCTTCAATTAGCTCATCAGGGATAGTTAACATGTACTGACGAATAATGAACACTCCAGTGGGTGTGGCTGCTGCCGGGATAATCATTCCCCAATAAGTGTTAACCAAACCTAAAGATGAAACTACTAAGTAAATTGGAATCAAGATAACTTGCAAAGGAATCATGATCATTGCAAGGGTCATAACAAACAGTCCATCACGCCCTCTGAAGTTATACTTTGCAAATGCATATGCGGCCATCGAATTGATTATTAAAGTAAGTATTGTTGCAAGTGATGTAACAATTACGCTATTGGTAAAGTAGCGCATGTAGTTATACATCTCAAAAGCTTCTGTGTAATTTGAAAAAGCCCATTCAGTTGGGAAAATTTTGGGAGGTCTTGCACCTAATTCAGTGGCATCTTTAAAGGATGACAGCACAAACCAAAGAACTGGCGCTAAAATGACAAAAGTCATTACCAAAAGAAAAGTTGTTCTTATAATGGATCCCACTGACGGTGGCTTCTTACCATTTAAAGTGCTCCACTTGTTTGCAGCGGCCCGCTCCTGAAGTTTGCTCATATCGCCTCACGCTTCTTTCCTAATAAGAAATTAAGCGCAGTAAAGGCAAATATGATCATGAATAGGATTACTCCGGCGGCACTTCCAAGTCCATACTGAATCGGAGTTTGGAAGGCACGATCGTAAATATATTGAACGATTAAGGTTGTTGCTCCAAGTGGTCCACCACCAGTTAAAGTGTAAATAAAGTCAAAGGACTGGAAACCATGAATGGTTGCCAAAATAAGGATCACTAAAGTTGTTGGCTTCAATAGTGGAAGAATAATAGTCCGAATGATTTGGGGGCGAGTTGCGCCATCCATAGCTGCAGCTTCCAACAAGCTTCTATCAATTCCTTGAAGTCCAGCCAATAAAATAATCGAGTAAAAACCTAAGTGAACCCAGACACCAACAAAAATCACAGCAATCATGCCTAGCTTGGGTTCGACTAACCATCCTGGGCTTCCACCGCCAATAGCTTGCAAAAGTGAATTCAATGGACCAACTTTGCGATCCAATACATCGTTCCAAATCAAACCGACGACAACCGGCGACAGCATCACTGGCAAAAAGAGGATTGCCCGAAAAAATCCTTTAGCAAACTGTTGTTCATTAACAATAAGTGCAAATGCAAGTGAAAGAACTACCGAAATAATCACGTAGAAAATTACGTAGGTTGCGGTGTTTTTCGCAACCTCAGCAACCGTTGGATCGCCGAAAATCGCGCGATAGTTGCCTGTTCCTACTGGAGTAAATGTTCGACCGTCAATACTGTCCAAGAAAGAAATCTGAAAACCACGAATTGCGGGCCAAATAATAAAAGTTAAGAAAATAAGCATATTTGGTGCAACAAACAGGTACGGCATTAACCGCCGGCGCCAGCTAATTACTGAGCGCCGGCGGTTAACCGTATTACTTGAACTATTCACTAGAAGTAGTTACACCTAACTACTTTCGTAGTGTTGCTAATTGAGTGTCAATCCACTCTGTTTGAAGTTGAACTGCTTGCTTAGCTGTGATCTTGCCTGCCATAACTTCAGTCATTAAGTCACGTAGCTTGTTGTAGATGAGTCCAGTAAGAGTTGGTACTGACTGGATTCCATAAGCTGCAGCTGGTGTCTTTGCTGCATCTGCCTGGAAAACCGCCATATCTGCAGAACGCGTGGCGTACTTAACGCCTTGGCCTACAAGGTCTACACGTGTTGGCAACCAGAATGCACTCTTGTCCATTTGCTCCATCTGAGCTGTGTCGGCTAAGTAGTACAAGAAGTATGCTGCCAAATCAGGGTTCTTACTTGCATTAAATGCAGTCAAGAACTTACCTCCAGGCCATCCACCAGCATTTAGCTCCTTAGGATTTGGAACTGCTGCAAAGTCAAACTTTGCATCCTTAGCAAGTGCTGCGACCTGCCAGTTACCTGAGAAGAAAATAGGAGTCTGCTGCGCCAAGAAGATCGCTGTTGGTGATGAGTACTTTGTTCCAGTACCAATCCAAAGATCGCGAGGAGCTTGATCAGCCTTATAAAGATCAGTAATGATCTTGATCGCCTTTTCCGCACGGAACTTTGAAGTTGGAAGAACGTTTCTTTGGTTCTTATCAACCATGAATGCACCGAAGTGACTCATAACTGTAGACACGCGGTGTCCAGACTTATCAATAGCAAATGCGTATTCAGATCCGGTTGCCTTTTGAACCTTCTTGCCTGCTGCGACTAGCTCTGTCCAGTTCCAAGAAGTAGGAACTGGAACGCCGGCCTTCTTGAACATGTCAACGTTGATGAATGGACCATTAACTGTTAGGTCGTATGGAACACCAATTAACTTCTTAGTTGTTGGGTGAGTAACCTGAAGAGTTGATCCCTTTAGGAATTCAGCAGCGTATTTGCGTCCCAAGTACTTCTCTAAATCTAGAGAATCCTTGATGTAAAGACCTGGGTTGTTTAGTCGACCCACATCTGGTGCGTTTCCTGCAGCCAGACGCGCCTGTAGCTGTGTATCCAAGCTTGTGAATGGAATTACATCTAGCTTTACCTTTGCGCCAGTTAGCTTTTCGAAGTCAGCGATCTGTGCTTTTGTTGTATCAAGTTCTGCCTGACTGTCGTTATAGAAGTAGTAAGTAATTTCCTTACCCTTCCAAGCAGCAAGTTGTGCTGCTGTTGGTTGCAATCCAGCGGCTTGTGCTGACGGAAGGCCTGTTGCAACAAGACCTGCAGTAAGCACGAGAGATGCTGCGATAGCAATCTTTGAGCGATGCTTTTTAATCTTCATTGATTTTTATAACCTCTCTGAGTGGGGTTCGTGACGATTCATCATCGACACAAGTGGCTTAATTCAAGGGGAATGAGGTGATTATTGCAATAGCCGTAGCGAGCAGAAGGACCTAAATGCGTGTCATTTAATAACATTTGTTTATAAATGAGATTGCCATACACTTTTGGCATGGAAATTCGCACACCCGTAACCCCAGAAGATGTTCAAATCAAGTCATCTGACAGTCTGAGAGAAAAACTAGTTATTTCAAACCTCTTCCAGAAAAATGTTGTCACCTTTGTTTTGTCTCATCACGATCGTATTTTGATTGGTGGATCTTCTCTGCAATCTGGCAAAGTCAAGCTAGAAGCGCCACAGGGCTTAAGTGCTGAGTACCTGTTGGAAAGACGCGAATTGGGATTAGTTTGTCTTTCGGGAAGTATCGAAGTTGTTGCAGATGGTGCTAAGCATTCTCTTAATGCTGAAGACATTCTTTATATCGGACGTGGAACGCGAGAAATTGAGATCTCCGGAACAGCCGATATCTACTTCACTTCCAGTATGTGTCATGCAGATCATCCAACTACTCTAGTTACAAAAGAAAAATCTGATGCAGTGGTTATTGGCGATAAGAAATTTGCAAGTGAGCGAACATTAAGAAAATACATACATGATCAAGGTGTTGCATCATCTTCAATGGCGATGGGCATCACGACTATTCATGAGGGTAGTGTTTGGAACACAATGCCATGCCATGTACATGAGCGTCGCACAGAGGCGTATTTATACTTTGATTTAGATTCTAATGAAAAGGTAATACATCTATTCGGCAAGCCAGATCAATCGCGCAATTTCGTTTTGAGTAACAAAGAGGCAGTTATCAGCCCTGCATGGTCTATTCACACCGGTGCCGGAACAACAAATTATAAGTTTGTTTGGTCTACTGCAGGTGAAAATATTACTTACTCCGACTTCAATCTAGTTGAGACAAAGAACCTCAAATAATGACAAATTGGCTCGAGTCTCAATTCTCCCTTGTTGGGAAGAAAGCACTCGTCACAGGTTCAAGCAAGGGCATTGGAGCTTCAATAGCTCAGGCCTTGGCACATGCTGGTGCCGACATTGTTTTGGTGGGACGTGCGGAAGAATCACTAAAGGAAACTAAGTCAGCTATTGAAAGAATTGGTCGCAAAGTTGAAGTAGTCCTGTGCGATGTCTCTTTTGCTGAAGCAATTAAGGAAGCATTTGCAGATATTGCAGATTTGAAGGTAGATATTCTGGTCAACAACGCTGGATCAATCTCTAGGGCCCCTGCTGCAGAAACAGAAATGCAGGATTGGAATCGAATTATTGATACCAATCTAAATTCAGTCTTTCAGATATCTCAGGCATGTGGGAAAGCAATGATTGCTAAGGGCTCTGGAACGATTGTTAATATTGCATCGCTGCTTTCTTTCCAGGGCGGAATCAATGTTCCCGCCTATACCGCGAGCAAACATGGGGTTGCTGGAGTTACGAAAGCACTTGCTAATGAGTGGGGAAGTCGTGGAGTGACAGTAAATGCAATTGCTCCCGGATATATCTCAACAGATAACACTGCAGCATTGCGCGCAGATGCCGATAGAAACGCCTCTATCTTGGCTCGAATTCCAATTGGGCGATGGGGTAATCCTGAAGATATTTCCGCAGTGGCAGTTTTCTTAGCTTCACCTGCTGCTCGCTATATAAATGGTGAAGTTCTAACCGTTGATGGCGGTTGGATGGGACGATGATTCACCTAATAAATGAGAAAAGAATCGTCCCAGTCGTTGCTATCAATGATGCTTCTAAAGCCGCAGATTTGGCATCAGCGCTAGTTGCGGGCGGATTACCAATTGCTGAAATAACTTTACGCACACCTGCAAGTCTTGAATCCATAAAGATTGCTGCAAATAACAAAGAATTATTAGTTGGTGTTGGATCACTGCGCAATGCAGAGGATCTAAAGCGGGCACATGATGCAGGGGCAAAGTTTGCTGTTTCTGCTGGTTTCTCACCTTCCGTCGCAGTTGAAGCTGCGCGACTTGGTATTCCATATTTCCCAGGCGTCGCAACTCCAACAGAGATGCTTCAAGCAATTAATGAAGGCATCTCAACTCTTAAATTTTTCCCAGCCGAAACCATAGGCGGCGTTAACGCACTAAAAGCAATGACCGCGCCATTCCCTGGGATTTCCTTCATGCCAACAGGAGGAATTAGTGCAAGCAATGCAAAGGATTATTTAGCATTAGCCTCAGTAGTTGCCGTTGGTGGATCCTGGATGGTTGCATCAAAGCTCATAGATGATGGAGACTTTGATTCAATCATTTCCCTGACAAAAGAAGCTGTAGAGGTGTGCGCACAGTGAATCTAAAGCTAAAGAGTGAATGCGCATTTGATCAAATTTCACTAGGTGAAGTCATGTTGCGACTTGATCCAGGTCAGGGACGAATAAAGACAACTCGCACCTTTGATGCATGGGAAGGTGGCGGGGAATATAACGTTGCTCGTGGATTGCGCCGTTGCTTTGGACTCCGCACCGCGGTAGTTACAGCATTTGCCGAAAATGACATTGGAAGACTTGTCGAAGATCTCATTTTGCAGGGTGGCGTAGACACACAGTTTATTCAGTGGAAGAAATATGACGGCATCGGCCGCACAACTCGCAATGGGTTGAACTTTACTGAACGTGGATTTGGTTTGCGGGGTGCTGTTGGGATCTCTGATCGTGGCAATACCGCTGTTTCACAACTGACAGCAGACTCCATCGATTGGGATGCAATATTTTCAAAAGGCGTTCGCTGGTTTCACACAGGTGGGATCTATGCAGGATTATCTGAAACAACACCTGGTGTGATTGAAGCTGCAATGAAGAGTGCCAAGAAACACGGAACCAAGATTTCTTATGATTTGAATTATCGTCCAAGTTTATGGAGTGCAATTGGCGGTCAGGCAAAAGCACAAGAAGTAAATAGAAAATTGGCACCGTATGTAGATGTAATGATTGGCAACGAAGAAGATTTCACGGAATCACTCGGGTTTAAAGTTGAAGGTCTTTCTTCTAATTTTAACGAGATCAATCACAGCGCTTTTGGCATGATGGTCCAAGAAGTTGTTAAGAGCTACCCAAACTTAGAAGTCATTGCAACAACATTAAGAAAAGTGCACACCGCATCCATAAACGACTGGAGTGCAATTGTTTGGTCAAAGGAAACGGGCCTGCTTAAGTCAAAGCTTTACGAGAAAATTGAGGTGCTAGATCGAGTGGGTAGCGGAGATAGCTTTGCTTCTGGATTGATCTTCGGTCTATTAGATGGCCGTAGCCTGCAAGATTCATTAGAACTTGGAGTTGCCCACGGTGGTTTAGCAATGACTACTCCGGGAGATACAACAATGGCTTCATTGGCTGAAGTGGAAAAACTTGCTGGAGGCGGTGGCGCTCGAGTCGAGCGCTAAATCCCTAGTTCCAGAGCTCTTTAATCTCTACTACTCGGCCTTCATCAATGCTCTTATGAGCCGCAAGTCCTGTCACAACGCTCATCACGCCGTCTTTGAGCGAAACTTCAGCTGGAGTTGAATTTAAAATCGCATCTCTAAATTTTGTGTGTTCAAGGTAAGAAGCCCCATAGTGGTGGCCCATGTATTTAACATCGTAGTTGTGGACAATTTTTTGCTCGTTACCTCGTGCACGACTTGCACCGCGAGCCCATCCTGAAAGCTTTCCAATTGATTCACGGCGCGATGCACGGACAACTTGTGATGGCAAGAAGGATTCAATCTTTCCTTCATCTCCGACAATTGTCAGAATCTCTTTATCAAAAGAACCCTCACCAAACATGCACAAATCTAACATGCCACGGGCACCGTTTGCATACTCCAAGACAACGTAAGCGTTATCCAACATGTTTGCTTGCTTGCCATCATATTTTTCATCAAGGTGATTAACACTTTGCCCACCTGATGCAAAGACGCGAATTGGTTGTTCACCAATAATGATGTCCATCAAGTTGAAGTAGTGACAACACTTTTCAACCAATGTTCCGCCAGTGCGTTCTGCAAAGCGATTCCAGTTATCAACCTTTGGATAAAAAGGTTCGCGGTGTTCGCGGATTGAAACTTGATGAATCTTTCCTGCTTCGCCTTCTTGGGCGCGAGCAATCGCTTCTGCAACAGGAGGCATGAATCGATATTCAAGACCCATCCATGTCATTGCACTTCGCTTGTCATCCCACGCAAGAATTGATTTCAAATCTTCAACTGTTGTGGCCAATGGCTTTTCAACAAAGACTGCCAAATCTGTTGCAAGAGCATCCTTTAAAACTGCTGCATGTGTGTCATTGGGAGTTGCAATAACAACGGCATCAACCAAACCTGAGTCCAACAGCGCTCGGTGATCGGTAAATACCTTTGCGCCAGGGGCAAGGGCCAGGGCTGCTTCTTGGGATGGCACATGTGGGTCGCTCAGAGCTGTGACTACCGCCCCGCCCATGACCTTGATGTTCTCAATATGCTCGCGGCCCATGCTGCCCGCGCCGATAATCCCGTATCGAAGCTCTGTTTTCATGGCAACAGGTTAGACCACTGCGAGAAATTTGGGCAGGGGGCTAGACGAAACACGCTCATCTAACCTAGACTCCGGCAAGAGGTCAGACCACTACCCATTTATAGGCGAAGAGAGGCGTGTGTAGACATGGCAATAACTCCACCGCAGTTTCTGCTTCATCACGATGGCGACAATGTCGCTGTTGCAATGACAGATCTGCAACCAGGAACAATTCACGGCCGTTCCGTGAAAGAGGGAACTGAGAGCACTGCGGTGTTAAATCACGCGCTTCCTCTTGGACACAAATTTGCACTCACAGATCTTGCTGAGGGTGACGCAATTATTAAGTACGGCATCAAAGTCGGACTTGCATCAGCAGCCATCAAAAAGGGCGATTACATTCACACACACAACATGAGGAGTTATCGATGGGAAGCAAGCCGCGCTTAACTGGATACCGCCGCGAAAACGGCGCTATGGGTATCCGCAATCACGTAATCATTTTGCCTCTCGATGACCTTTCAAATGCAGCTGCAGAAGCTGTAGCAAAAGTTATTCCAGGCACGATGGCACTACCGCACGCATTTGGTCGTCTGCAGTTTGGTGAAGATCTTCAACTAACTTTTGACACACTTATTGGTACTGGCGCTAATGCCAACGTTGCCGCAGTTGTTGTTATCGGTATTGAGCCAAAGTGGACACAACGTGTTGCTGATGGAATTGCAAAGACTGGAAAGCCAGTTGCCGCATTTTCAATTGAAGGCAAGGGCGATCTACAAGTTATTCAAGAAGCTAGCCGTGTTGCAGCAATGTTCTTACAAGATGCATCTGGTCTTGTTCGCACAGAAGCTGAAATGGGCGACATGATCATGTCAATCAAGTGCGGAGAGTCAGATACAACTTCTGGGCTCGGCTCTTGCCCAACAACATCAGAGGCAGTTGACCGCTGGGTTGAAGCCGGCGGAACTGTTTTCTTTGGAGAAACTTCAGAGCTAACAGGTGGCGAGCACCTCATTGCAGAGCGTTGCATTGATGCTGCTACACGTGACCTATTCCAGTTGACATATGACAACTACATCAAGGTTATTGAAGCAACTGGCGCAAACCTTCTTGGCTCACAGCCAACACAAGGAAATATTGCTGGTGGTTTAACAACTATTGAAGAAAAAGCACTTGGAAACATTGCAAAGACAGGATCGGTGCCTGTTGTTGGTGTTCTAACACCTGCACAAATGCCTGATCCTGCAAAGCCTGGCTTGTACTTCATGGATTCTTCATCTGCTGCAGCAGAGTGCGTAACTCTTATGGCTGCAGGTGGCGCTGTAATCCACTTGTTCCCAACAGGACAAGGAAACGTTATTGGTAACCCAATCGTTCCGGTATTGAAGCTCACTGCAAATATCAAGACAGCAAAGTCAATGTCTGAGCACATCGACCTTGATGTTTCTGGAGTGCTTCGCTACGAGTACGACATGACTAAGGCTGGCGACATGATGATGGATGTCATTTATGACACTGTTAATGGTCGTTTATGCAAGGCTGAAGTTATGGGTCACCGCGAATTCACATTCACGAAGTTGTTCATTTCAGCATAATGATTCTGATTTCAGAAGATGTATGGGGAGCTCCCTTCCAAAAACTGGAAGGGAGTTTTCCCATTACTCGCAATGATGATTTGTGGAGTAATCCTGAAGAGCTCAAAGCTTCATTAAAAGATGTAACAGCATTAGTGGTTCGCAATCGCACAAAGGTAACTGCAGAAATCATTGCAGCTGCTCCAAAACTAAAAGTGATTGCTAGAGCCGGAGTTGGATTAGACAATATTGATATTAAAGCTGCAGATGCAGCTGGCGTTGTTGTAGTGGCAGGACTTGGTGCAAACGCAGTAAGTGTTGGTGAATTAACTCTTGGACTTGCTTTAGCTTTACTTCGAAATGTTCCGGGCCATGATGTGGCAACACGTGATGGTGGTTGGGTGCGCACACCTGGCCGCGAACTATCAGGTCTTACCTGGGGCCTTCTTGGTTGCGGTGCAACAGGTCTTGCAACCGCCAAACTGCTACAAGGATTTGGCTGTTCAGTAATCGGATATGACCCATATGCAAAGAATTTATCAAACATTGAGTTAACAACCTTTGATGATGTTTTAAAGCGCAGTGATGTTGTAAGTATTCACATGCCATCGACTGCAGAGACAAATGGAAGCATCAATGCCACCTCATTAGCTTTGATGAAGCCAGATGCGATCATCGTCAACGTTGGACGCGGGGAAGTCATTAATGAGGCTGATTTAATGGCTGCGCTGAAGGCTAAAACCATTGCTGGGGCAGCACTTGATGTGCGAGCACAGGAGCCGCCGCTTAAGGGTGAAATGGAGACAATTCCTAATTTGATTCTGACACCTCACGTGGCTGGAATTACTAAAGAAAG
>Ga0214921_10003046_pt1 | contig 26325 bp, 58 predicted proteins | sample LL1505_MetaG_FD_177992 | JGI IMG/M metagenome (GOLD analysis project Ga0214921, IMG submission 177992) | Freshwater microbial communities from Lake Lanier, Atlanta, Georgia, United States - LL-1505 | ecosystem: Environmental > Aquatic > Freshwater > Lake | place: USA: Georgia | collected... | reverse complement strand
CCTTGCACAATGTTTCGAATGCTTCGTACTCCTTATCTAATGGATTCGGAGGGGGAGGAGGGACATCGCACGACACGAAGGCACCCGCGCAAGAGACAATTTCAAACAAGACGACCACGACCAATAAAATCCTAAGCGTCCTAATCTCTTGTTTCATTACCCACCCCCTGAGTCGCCGGACAAATTATATTTTCCACTCTATCATAATTCCTGATTATAAATAGGTTCTCGCAGGGATAATTAAACTATCATACAACACGGGACACACAAAATGAAAAGAACGGGCGACGCGTCGAAACAAGCTTGTCGAGATCTCATAAAAGAATTCTTCTCCATCAATGAAGTTTACGCTTTTAGCGGCGATGAGATTCGAAAAATCCAAGAAGTCAATCATAAAATCGACGAGCTCAAAGCAGATCTCGCCGGCACCTTCGTCTTCAGATCTTCTTTCAAAGTTATACCAAGACCAGATATGTGGGAAGGTACAGAATATACGGCAAGATTAGACATCTATCCAAGAAATAAGGCACCATATTTCGGCGTCCCTAATCGAGCAGCCATACAAGAAGTAATACAAAAAATGCAAAAACACCTGGGCGTTGATGTCGTCGAGACTCAACTTGAAAAAGACGTTGGGATCATCGAACTTAAAGCCAACAATTTCGACAAATTCGACAGTCACGACGTAACGTTGATTGTCACTTTGTCAAAGGCAAGAAACACAGCTACGACGCGCTCAAAAATTATTAATATATTAAGACGCGAACTGTCTGATGAATATGAATTCGCTTCGAACGACGAGGGTTCAATCAGAGTCAAGAAAACGATCGATAAAGCGAATAAACAAGCTGCGATCGATAAATTCATCAACGATATATCAAGAGTACTAAATAATAGTCAACCAGTTGAAATAAGACACATCACAGACAAAACAGAAAAAATAAAGTATAGTGGAACCTTCGATTCAATCGAAATAATTAATCTGGCTGTCGATGGTTTCGTTGGCGCTCCGTTGTCTTTCGTCTTTACGATTGCGATGGGCAGTCGAAATACGAAACAAAAAGAAGACGCACAAAAAGATAAACTAAACGCCGAACTCGACGCGTGGAAACAAAAGTTAGGAAAAGAAACGGCGCCCATAAAGATATTAGAGGTAGAGTATGGTCCGTTTTCAGAAGTTACTGGCGCTACGGATCAACACGCGAAAGCAGATATCGTCTTCCAAGGAACCACGGGAAAAAATCTATACGTCAGCCTAAAAGACGGCACGAATCCAAAAGACCACCAACAATGGGGTGGAATGCTCAAAGACAGAAAAATCATGAACGATCCACGTTCTATTGCCTTCTTTACGCGAGTACTCGAAAATAGTGTTCTAACAATAACTAACTCGCTGATCAACGTAGATCTACCAGGCTCGGCACTATGGTCGATTATCACCGAAAACCCAGATCAAACTCAACCTACATCCAACATTCAAGAAAAGGCAGGCAAAAAGAAAAAAACACCAAAGAAGCCTGTCCAAAAAGAAGAAGAAAAAGAAGCTTACGCAGACATCGCGCTAAGAGCAACCTACGGTCCAGAAGCTGTTAGTCCCGAAGAAGCAGGAAAAAATCCAAAGTTTAGTGAAGAATTTTGTCAGTTCATAATCCAAAGTGATCCACAAGACCTGAGCATCGACGATAATGGAAATCTCAAGGCAAACGGTAGTATCAAACAATGGCCAGAAGTGCCCACCATCGACAGTAACAACAACAACTATACACCCATATTCTACGCGAGAAGGGATAACCGCGACAAAGTCGAACTCAACAAAATCTGGGCTGAAGCTCTCATCGCCCACATAAAAGCTAAAAACATCGCCACACCCCGTGACATCGTATTCCTCGAGAACACGAAGACTATAAAACTACGAGGTGTCAGGTTTCTTATATATCCCTATGACAAAAAAAGTAGCGTTGACCTTGATATCTCGCCAGAAGTCGTCAAAGAATCAAAAAGAAACAATCCAACCATAGACCTCATCAAAGAGCTCTTCTCTTTCGGACGTTCGGCAGCCGCTCTTCCCCAACAGGAGGTCGATGACCAATCATCGCTGACCACGAAGTTCGTCTCAGACTCCCTCTCTCCCCTCGACCTGCCAACCACCCTCAAGTCGACCTTCTCAAAGCACGTCGACAAAGCCCAAGACGAAGTCATGGCCTGGTTAGATAATCACGACGACTTCCTCAAGCTCGCAAAAGCCCGAGACACGCACGCAATCAAAGAAAAACTCCTCCCCCTCTTCAAAGCCCGCCAAAAACGCATCGACAACCTAACCCTCAAAGAACCCAAGTCAGGTACCCCCACCAGACCAAATGACCCAGTCCTCAAACAAGCCAGGATGCCAGACGAACCCATCAAAAGCCTCCTCAAAATCATAGACGACAGGATAACCAAGAGGATATCCTCCCCCAAGACTACAACCTCCCAACTCCCAGCCGACGCCCAAATCGCCCTCATCGCAACGACCCTCGTCGCCATCGCAAACATGCCAGAAGAACCCGAAGAAGAATAAGTCACAACACACCTAAAAGTGATATATATTTCTGCATGGAACACATATCTTTGCAATACATAACCTTCCACTCCGAGGAGACATCACAATGAGAATCACAGAATCAACCCTTCGTAGGATCATCCGCGAAGAAGTCCAAAACCAAAAGTCACAAGAGTTACTCAAAAAATGGCAAGCCCGTTACGCTAAACTTAGCGATGCCGAAAAACAGATCGTCGACGACTTCCTCAAAGCGAAAATGAAAAAAGGCGGAGCCATGTCAGAAGCCGAAAAAGAAGAAAAGGATACCAGTCCCAGCATAGGATTTAGTTTGGGTGGCGCCGCTCTTGGCGGATTGGGCGGCCTCTTAGTGGGCGGACCAATTGGCGGCCTCCTCGGCGCGTTCGTAGGTCTAAGCGGTGGCGCCGCAGCTGACCTCTACGCACATAGAAACCCCGGTGAAATGGACAAAGACATCTTTACCGGCGAAAAGGGTGGTAAGATAGATTGATTCAATTTTTCGAATCATCTAGCACGGCTTAAAAAATATACTTCACGCAAAGCACTTCGTTCGAAGTGCTTTTTTTATGTTTATCTGGTATCAAGTGATATCTAAATTTCGCTACACATATATTAATTTACCGCTATTCTCTAGTCGCGCCAAAAACTCAGAAGCGTTTTTGTGCTTATATCGCTTGCTTAATGATGAGGACTTCCAATCTCCATCCATATGACTCGCGAGGAATTGATCGCATGTGTCGTCTCCACCGTCCTCTATACTACCCATCTGACTCTTTTCGACATCGCCACGATTCGTCATGTAATAATCCCACACGCCCTTCGCATCACGCGTGATCCCGTCATGACCCGCCATTAACCCACCCGCACTTAAGGTCGCAACAGCCATCGCGACATCATATAATAAGGGACCCCACCCGTCGTCCGCATCGCTTGCAGAAACTTCTAAAGCACCCCCACAATTCCCAACTTCCTGAGGAGGCTTCACAATCACCAAAGAACCTTGGGGCCTTAGCTTTGCCCGAAACGCAGGATTCCCGGAAGCATCAGAAAAAAATACATTAAACCCACCCTTATCGTTATTTCGCACAGCAACTTTCACAACATCAGGCAAATCACCCACAGTCTTCATCCCCTCAACTAGGAGAATCTCCCTCACAATGCTTCTCAACACCCTTTCATTAATCATAATGCGACCTCACGATGACATATCTTAAATATTAAACACTCGCAAGCAATATATATTTCTACGTGGAACACCTATCCTTACCCTACTCAACCCTTCCACTCCAAGGAGACATCATAATGAGAATCACAGAATCAAAGCTACGCCAAATCATCAGAGAAGAAATCATGAGAGAACAAGACTTCGACGGCAAAAAACAACTCAACGTCTTTACCATTCTCAAAGCCGCGAAACAAGCCAAGGATGAAAACGCCGCGGTCGAAGCACAAACCTACATCAAACGACATAATCTCGATCAGCACGACCACGATCCCAGCGCCAACCTCTACGTTAACGTAAAAGGCAAGGTCTTCGCTCCGTTAGTTCCATCCGACCCCAAGGCAGGTAACTGGAACCACGCATTCGACGTATCACCCGAAACGTTGGACATCCTCGGAGTCTAATCTCTCCCTCACATTCAACACAGGCACCCCTTAAACCGGGTGCCTTTTTCTTGCCCACATCCCACCCGCAAGCAAACTATAAATCTCTCCCTCTCCTCCTACTATTTCCCCAATGTATAAAGAACTCTACATAGTAGCTGGTGAACGAAACATCAAAGCCGCCCCCACCTTCGGAGGCCTCTACGCAAACGTAGGCGAAACTACCTTAGGAGTAGAAACCCGACTTAAACGCGACGACTACAGAAGAAAAGCCGCCGGAGGAAAATGGGTCATCCTCTACCGCCTCCGCGTCCCCCACTACCTCTCAGACAAAGACATCCACCGCCTCCTAAAATCTCACCCCAGAGTCCGTTACGAAAAATCAGCAAACACAGAAGAATTCTTCTTCATCGGAGACTCAGGCTCAGGACACATAGCCCGCCAAACCTTCAAAGACTGCCTCTCCAAAATCATCCACTTCGACGACCTCCACCTCCGAGAACAAGGCAAAATCAAAGCCCCCACCCCATCCAAACCTTCCAGCCAAGAAGAGAACTCCCTCATCATCAAGTGCACCGCCGCCATCCTCGCCTACTGGATCTCCTCCCCCATTCTCCTACTCCTCACCCTCCTCTTCTTCACTACCCTATGCTGCTGCGGATCCCCCTTCTCCAGTAACCCATAACCCCCACACAACAAACAACAAATTGCATCCCACCACGCATGCACAAATGCATCCCCCCTCATGTACGGGTATCCATGCATCGCCGCCTCAATTCCACGCCAGAGCGCGCCATGCACGACAGCCACGGGAACCGAATTAATTCTACCCTGCTTACGAGAGGGAATGGAAAATGTAGCTCCGCCTGGGGACGCTGTGGGGAGGACTGTCCTTAGCCCCTCGCCGTGTCCCTGGAAACCGATAGTAATCCAGTACTAAGTATGCAGTGCAGGTATGTAATTGTGCAAATTGGGGCGAAATAAATGAGAAAAAAGTATTGCGTATTTGCGGGTATGCAGTGTCTCTTTATGTAGAAATAGACTTTGACACCGGTGTCATCGCGCGGGGGCGGGGGTGTGTGGGTGTTTTGTGGATGGGGGAGATAGATATATAGAGGAAGAATGGGGGAAAGGTTATGTCAAGGGCGCGAGGGGTTGAGATCTTGTTGAGGGATTTGGTTAGGGAGGCGTTGGGGTTGGAGGAGTGGAGGGTATTGATGGAGGACCCTGAGCAGAAGGAGAAGGATGGGACGAGTAGTGATCCTGGACCTACGGATCCGAACGTTAGTGATTTGACGATAGATTTGATAAAGAACCCTACTGCGGCTAAGGCGAAGGCGAAGCAGGCGTTGAAGACGAATGGTGGGCATTTTGAGCCTGCTGGGGATGATTTGGACATGAGTGGGAGGCAGTTGCGCCGGTGGATGTATAAGAATATTGGGAAGGCGGATACATTGAAGATAGCGGCGGCGCCTGGTCCTGATGATGAGTTTGATCCTAAGACTGGGGATGCTGTGACTGGGAAGGACAATAGGGATAATTCTGGGGGACAGGGGTTCTTGGCTGGGAGAGATTTGGGAAGGGATGAGCGGGGTCAGAAGCGAGGGGGAGAGAAGGCGGAGAAGATAAAATAGAGTTTGCTCGCGGGTGAATCTCGAGTTTCATTCGGACCCGCGCGAAAACCTTACCAAATAAAAGCAGAAAAGGACCCGATCTCACGATGGGTCCTTGTTTATTTGTGATTGAGATAATTAAATGGGCTTTTCGCGCGGGTTGGAGTGAGTTAAGAGAATTAACTGAGGGCGATTGTGAACATGAAGATGGCGCCGGCGATGAGGAAGGCGAGTTCGATGGACATGTGAAAACTCCTGGTGTTTGGGTATAATTGTTAGGGGGATTCTTCTGTTGTATAGGGGCAGTTGGTGCATCCAGATCCGCAGCAGTATCCGCGGTCGAGGAGGAATTGGCGGGACAGGGGTTTAGGACGGTTAGGTGGTAAGTCTTTGACACCGGTGTCATCGCATGCGGGCGTGGGTGCGCGATCGCAGAGTTCCATCCATTCTTGGGAGTAGGGGTCTGTGAGGTCGTCGATGATGTCTTGGCGGCGGTCTTTGTGGGCACCGGCGCCGGCACCTCCACGGAGGGAGTGGGCCATGGCGTAGGGGTTGCGGTTCTTGGACATTTGTGTCTCCTTGTTTGATCTAATGTAACCTGTTGGGGGTCGGAAGGGAACGTGAGGCGCGCGAAAACATGTAAATTCTTTGCGGATTTCGGGCGCTCTGTGATATGTATGGGTGAAAGCGCTTTGATAGCGGGTGGGTGTTTGGTGTGCTTGAGGGCCTTGTGCTGGCCTGGCGACCCGAGCCGGTCACGGACGATGGCGGCGGAGGGGCTGGGGAACCGGTGAGGTGAGGGGGTGCGCCGGTGGCGAGTGTCGACGACCTGGTCGACCCCGAACGAGCTGGGCAGGTTCCCGGACTTGTGGAGGGCCTGGGGAACCGTGGTGGCGAGCCTGGCATCCTGGATGGGTAGGGACGCATTTGAGCCGGGAGAGGCCGTTCCCTGCTCGAGCTCTGTCACGATGGAAGTTCCACTTTGACACAGAGCATGCCCCTGTCGGACCCGAGCCTTGTCCACCCCCTGGCGACCGGTCGATGGACGAAGGTTCGTTTTGGGTGAGATTGTGTAGGAGAGCCCTCATTCACACGGGATGGGTGGACCTATGGCAAGTGAGTGACTCGAGCTGCGAGAGAGCGTTTCTGGCGCGAGCAAAAAAGATTCGAGAAAAGTGCGAATTCGACATGTTCGGTTCGTTTGAACAGGTTATATTGTTAGAGTGAATGGCGAACAACGAACGACGGAGATGAAGATGCCGCTTTTGACCACGCAGAACTTCACGCCCGTTGACCTCCTCAGCAAGGCGAACCGTGACGTGGTGGAGAGGGTGGCTGAGGCCTGGGATGATATCTTCGGGAAGGATACCCGAGGAGGGGCTGCCAGTCTCAGTCGCCGGTCAGTCATCCTTGAGGGGTTGGGGACCTGCTTCCGTCACAATGACTGGAGCGATGACGATGGGTACTTCATGACGATCCGGATGCATCCCCTGGATATGCACCGGGAGGAGACGAGGGAGAACGCCCGTAAGCTCACCCGTCGGTTCCTTGCCGGGTTCCAAGTGCCCAGGAACCGGATCGAGTACGAGGGTCACGAGGACTTCCTCAAGGGTGGGAGTGTGACGGTGTTCGTGGTGACTCACAATCACCCCATCGGGGACTAAAAAAAGATTGCGAAAAAGTGCGTGGGTGACCTGTCCGGATGGGATGGACAGGTTATATTGCTAGCATGGAGGATGGAATGGCTAACGACTCTACCGACAACGGGATCCTGAAGAAGACGAAGGGTCCTTACAAGCACCCGGACTTTCCGGAGATGAGCGAGGCTGACCTCAAGGCGAAGGCAGCCACTTTCGACATCGACGCGAACCTGGTCAACCTGATGTTCCAGGAGCCCTTCTACGCGGACGTGGTCCGATACCTGCACAAGGAGTCGACCGAGTCCATCCCGACGGCTGGGGTCCTGGCCAAGGACGGGGTCATGCACCTCTGGTACAACCCCCTCTTCCTGGGTGCCTATAACGGTGTCCAAGTCAAGGGCATCATGAAGCACGAGGCACTCCACCTGGTCCTCGAGCACACGACGACCCGCCGGTACCAGCCGCACACCATCTGGAACTGGGCGACCGACCTCAGCATCAATAGCACCCTCACCGAGGACGAGATGCCCCCGTGTGGCCTGCGACCTGGCAAGGCATTCCGTGAACCGGCGGAATGGCCGGAGGGGACCACCCAGGAGGATATCGAGCGGACCCGTCGGATCTCCAAGCTGATTGAGTCCTTCCCCCTCAACCTGTCCTCTGAGGAGTACTTCGGTCGCCTGATGGAGAACGAGGACGTGCAGGATATGGTCGAGAAGGGGAAGCAGTACGTCCTGGGCGATGGTAACTCCATGGATGACCACGAGGGGTGGGACGAGCTCGGTGAAGAGGAGCGGGAGTACATGGCTGGCAAGGTGCGCCAGGCGGTTAAGGATGCAATGGAGCGTGCGGATTCGAAGAACTCTTGGGGTTCTGTCCCTGCTTCTATGCAAGCTGAGATTCGCCGCAAGGTCCGTGGTGAGATCGATTGGAAAGCGGTACTCCGTAACTTCGTCGGTGTGACGAACCGGGCTGACCGAATGACCAGTATCCTCCGGGTCAATAAGAAGTACCCGGGTATCCACGCTGGCTCCACCCGAGACCGGGTCCCTTCCATCGGTATCTTCATTGACCAGTCGGGGTCGGTTGGGGATAACGAGTTGGAGTTGCTCTTTGGCGAGCTTGTAAGCCTTGCAAACAGGACGGACTTCACGGTGTTCCACTTCGATACTGAAGTCGACAAGAACTCCAAGAAGAAGTGGAAGAAGGGCCGGATCGAGCAGGCTCATCGCACGCGGTGTGGTGGTACTGACTTCGAGGCCCCTACGAAGTTTGTGAACGAGGGCAAGGAGCGGTATGAAGCGGTGATGATTCTCACCGATGGGTGTGCACCGAAGCCGTCCTCGTCCAGGGTCCGTCGGTGTTGGGTGGTTACCCCGGGGTCGAAGTTGGAGTTCACCCCTGATGCCAGGGACGTTGTGGTCCAGCTCAAGCGGAAGCTGGTCTGACGAAAAAAGTGCGGGGAAAGTGCGCCGGGGACCTGTCCGGTTGGGGTGGACAGGTTATATTGCTAGAGTGAGGGGGGAACAGGAAAGCGGCGAACGAAAGAGGACGAAAAAAAGTTCTAAAAAAGTTCGCACCTTCGATGTTCACTCCCACGGAAACAGGTTACTAGATACAAGATAGCGGAACGCAAGCAGCAAACAACGTAGGAGCAACACAATGGAAGCCACGACCCTCATCTCTGTCATCAACGCCCTCCCCGCCAGCATGTCGGTTCTCATCCGCGGCGCACACGGCATCGGCAAGAGCCAGATTGTGGCCGCCATCGCCAAGGCCCAGGGCAAGGACCTGATTGACGTCCGCGCCTCCACGATGCAGGAAGGCGACGTGGTCGGTTACCCTGACCTCGAGGCCATCAAGTCCACGGGCGTCTCCACCTTCGCCCCGCCGGCCTGGTTCGTGTCGGCTTGCAAGGAGCCCAAGGTCCTGTTCCTGGACGAGCTCAACCGTGGTCTGGTTGGCGTCCTCAACGGTATGTTCCAGATTGTCCTCGACCGTGAGTTGGGTAACGGTCCGGATGGCAAGCCGATGCGCCTCCACCCTGAGACCCAGGTCATCGCGGCCGTCAACTCTGGTAACGAGTACACGGTGAACGAGATGGACCCTGCCCTTCTGGACCGGTTCTGGGTTGCGGACTTCAAGCCGTCGGTGCAGGACTGGTTGACCTGGGCGCGGGCGAATGGTGTGTCCTCGGTGGTTACGGACTTCATCCAGCACCACCCCGAGCACCTCCGCCCCACGAAGGAGGTCGAGCCTGGCAAGGTAGTCCCCAGCCAACGGTCCTGGGAACGGCTCGCCAAGAGCCTCAGCCACGCTGGTGTTGACCTCGACCAGGTCGGTGGCACCTCCCACCCCATCCTGTACCCGATGGCGACTGGCTTCGTGGGGACCGAGGCGTCCATCGCCTTTGAGAACTACGTGAAGACCCTCCAGAACCTTATCACGGCTGAGGACGTCATCGACCGGTGGTCGAAGTTCGAGGCGAAGGTGACGGCCCTGTCGACCGACAAGCAGCTCGCCCTCATCGAGAAGGTGAAGACGGCGGTGGCGAAGGAGGACCTCAAGCAGAAGCAGATTGACAACGTGGTTGCTTTCTGGCGGACCTTGACCGGTGAGCTCCAGATGGCCCTGTTCAATGGGGTCCTCGGGTGTGGTAACAATGCCAACCTGGTCAAGTTCCATAAGCAGGTCGGCCAGGATATCCTCGGGGTCATCACCCGCGCCCAATCGGCTGGCGCGAAAAAGTAGAGAGAAAGTGAGCCCAACGCCTGTCCAGTCCTCCTGGACAGGTTATATTGTTAGAGTAAGGTTGAAGAACAATGGCAACGGAGGAAGCAATGGCTCGTCAGAAACAACCTCTTCTGCGCACCCCTGAGAACGTGTTTGACCAGTTGCGGATGCCCCGGGCTTCTGCTGAGTCCTTGGGTATCACCTACGCGGAGTTGCACTCGTGGGGTTGGGTGAACGAGGCGGCCTTGCGCAACTTCGTCCATCGGACCTTGCCTGAACTCAGCAAGTCGGGGGTTACTCAACGGGTGAACAAGGCGTGGGCGAAGATTGCTGACCTTGTCCATCCCCGAGACACTGACCGGGTCGATGGTTCTGTGTGGACGGTCCGGTTCTACAACAGCCGGTTCAACGAGCAGGCGATGGGTGCTCCGCCGCGGCCCCGGGACTGGTCGAGCTGGCGTCGGGCGTTGGGTGACCTGCACACGTTGGGCTTCGTGGTGGCGGCGACTGCGACCGAGGCCCGTCAGATTGCGATGGTGACTCTTGGGCCCATTGCGATGATGAACCAAGAGTGCCTCGTGGTTGACCGTGTGGGTCCGGGTGGTGAGGCCAGGGCGCGTCTGGAGAATGCGAAGGTGGCCGCGAAGTTGCGGGACCAGGTCGATGGGATGGAGGAGGCGATGCGGATGATGCAGTGGGAGCGTGACCAGCTCGCGACCTTGACCCAGTTCCTGGTCGAGGAATAGTTTCGAGAAAGTGCGTGAGGGCTATGTTCACGGTGAGGGAACAGGTTATATTGCTAACATGGAGGATGGAATGACTCTCTTGGAACTCATCGAATCGTATGGTCCGGTTGTCCTTGCTAACCCCGAGCTCGGTCTCATCATCCAGCGCAATGGTTCGTACATGAACCTGGGTCGTGAGGACCGCAACGGATGGACCCACGTGGATTGCCGGAACGTCGAGCAGAACGCGTACGACACCACTATGGCCCAGGCTATGGACGAGGCAGAGGCCTGGATGGAAGAGCTGCTCACCAACGAGGAGTAGCGATGCTCTACCGTCCCAGGTTGAAGAACGGCAGCGGGTCTGGGCGGCCTGGGTGCCTGGTTGCATTCAGGACCTACGACAAGGAGATTGACAGGTTCTGCGACGCCGTGGAAGTGCCGGCAGGCGAGGTGATGGTGGCGACTGGGGAGAAGTTCGAGATCTTCAGGAGTTACGGGAAGCTGCTGGTTCTCGGGTTGTATAGTCCCAGTGCGGGTCTGGTGTGGGCATTCCGGGACTACGTCGTTCGGGTCAGGCAGAAAAAAGTGAGCGAAGCACCTGTCCAGGTGGGGTAGACAGGTTATATTCTAAACATCAACAGGGGGTACACGATGCGAGTGAACGTAACCGATTGTTGGGCTGGTGGTAACAAGTGGAAGTGGGCACTCGAGTGGGAGCAGGGTGGCCGGTATATGCGTGAGTGCCTCTACCACGAAGAGGGCCAGGGTTGGGACCGGTCTCAGGCCAGGGTCGCTAAGGATATCATCGCCGATGCCACTGGGTATGCCAGGTCTTCCATCCGCTTCGACGTGAAGTGAAAAAAAGTGAACTAACCGCCTGTCCGCCAGCACCAAACAGGTTATATTGATAGAGTGAACAACAACAACGGAGGACGCACAATGGCTCTCGAAACTGTCAACCTTGAAGTCTTCGCTGCTTACGACATCCTTGCTCTCTTCCCGGAGGGGTTCGAGGAAGCTTTTTGGGATGGTGAGTTCCTCGACCACGTGTCGTTTGGTGATGCCGAGTACACGGTCATCAGTGGTGCTTACTTCGTCTCGGCTCTCAAGGCGTGTTGGGACGATGGGGACTGGGCGACGGAAGCGATGTGGGACCGGCTTTTCGACGAGGAGTTGAGCGATGTGAATGCGACCGGTGCACTCGTCGCCCTCGAGGGGTAAGCGTGGCTGCGTATAACAAAGGTGACCTGGTCAGGGTGATAGCCGTGCACTCTGACTTCAGGGGTGAGACTGGTATCGTTATCGACGTCATCGAGCCAGAGCCTGCTTTAGAGCCCAAGTATGCTGAGTATGGGTATGTCGTCCAGTTCCCGGGTGGTCGCATTCATTCCTCGATGGCGGATTGGGCACTGACAAAAGTCTAAAAAGTGTGTCGGTCGCCTGTCCAGGTTGGGGCAACAGGTTATATTGCTAACATGGAGGTTGAATGTTCACGATGCAGTTCAAGGTCCCCTACACGGAGCTGGTTGAGAATCGAGCCCGTGAGTTGCAACTGGATGGGTATGCGGTCGTGTTCGAACGTTCTAAGGTGAACGACGACTGGGTCCGGGTGTGGATGACAGACGAAGAGGAACTGGCGTCCTTTGCCCGGGTCGTCAAGGTCGAGCTTGGCCCCAGCCTCCTTGAGACCACCCCCATCACCCAGGATGATAACCAAGAAGTGGTGGACCGAGCACTTGAGGTGTTGAACGTCACCGCCAAGCGGTTGGCAAGCCAGCCAGTTTATCTCTAAAAAAGTGCGGGGGCAACCTGTCCACCCCCACTGGACGGGTTATATTGTTAGAGTGAATGGCGAACAACGGAGGTCACAATGGGTCGACGTAAGGAAGTTCCTCTGGACAAGATGCCCGAAGGTCACTGCCGCGTAGGTGATATTGTCAAGCTCGGTTGGCCGGCGGGGATGGGGACTGGTCTGTTCATGGTGACCGAGGTGTATCCCGTATCGTACATCAACGACCTCCAGGTTGTGTCTGTAAAGGCTGGGGTCGGGGGTGAGAAGTGGTATACCCGGTCTTTGGGTGCCAAGGTGGTGGCCCGATGAGCCTCTATAGGGCCAAGTTCGATGGGGTGTCAGTGTTTGGAACACTGGACCAGGTGTTCCCCCGAGAGGATGCACCGGCAGGGGCGACGATGCTGTTCCTGGGGGAGAAGTGGTCTCCGAACGACAGGGCCACGACCTTCTTCTACCTCAGGGTCCTTCTCCCCTCGGGCTTCGTGGGATGGGTGTTTGAACAGAACATCCAGGAGATGACGTGAGCAAGGTGGTCTTCAACCCGGGTGACCTGGTGAGGGTCCATACGTTCCATGACTTCCGCCTTAGGGGACTGATGGGTGTTGTCCAGGAGAAGAGCACGTTGACCTGGGAGGGTGCGGTGGGTTACCATGTGTTCCTCTTCGAGAAGGGGGTCACGTACACATTGACCGCGCGAGAGCTACAAAAAGTGAGCTCGGCGCCAGAGGTCGAAGATGCTATATCGCGTCAGTAAGAAAGTCATAAAGCAATGGGGTAATACCATACCCGGGTGGAAAGAGTGGCGACCAGAACGCTATGAGTTCGAAGACGAGGTCACCATTGAAAAAGATGATGTTATGGCTGGAATGGCTAAAGAGAACGCGTTCACCTACGGAAGTGAAGAGGTGATTAGAGTCATTCATCCCCAACACGGGCTCCTGTGGGTGTACCGTGAGGACTTGGCAGTTCTTTCGAAAAAGTGAACGAGCAACCTGTCCAGGATGGGTAGACAGGTTATATTGCTATCATGGAGGGGATGATGAAGCTGCTTCGTGTTCGTTTCGGAGACGTTGAATACCGGAAGGACTTCGAGAAGAACTGGCCCGACCGTGGGTTGAAGGCGGATGATATGGTCTCCTGGACTGGGGAACGATACCGTGCGTTCTCGGTAAACTATCTCCAGGTCGTCCATCCAGAAGCGGGGCTCATCTGGGTCCCGTCGTTTTCAGTCGACGCAATCCCATAAAAAAGTGCGCCGGGGACCTGTCCACCACACCCCAACCGGTTATATTGCTATTGTAAGGAGGGAAGGAACAATGGGCAAGACCGAGACCATCAACGGATTCAAACTCGCGGGTCCCCTGTCCGATGCTCGCCACATCGTCATCTACGCACTTCACCTCATCGACGAGGCCGAGAAGTTGGGCACCCCCATCACCCGTGCTGACCTTATCAGGGTGACCTGCCGTGCATTCCAAGTCCCAGAGAGTGGGTATACCTGGTTGGGTTCCCCAGGTCCTAAGAGCCCCCTTGGAAAACTCTACACCAGGGAGACACAGGACAAGGTCTACGTGATGAAGATGATGGAGGAGGGTCGCCAGCTCCTGGGGACGGGGTTGGATTATGACGAACTCCGCACGGCCCAAATGCACGATATTTGGGAGCGAGACAAGGTCTTCGACTACATTAAGAAGGGCGAGCTCTATAAGCTCCATCAACCTGGTGGTGGAAAGTCGGAGACCGTGGTGGTGGTCGACCCCCGAGCCCCTAAGGGCATCTCGGTCATCAAGGGTGACGGGTCACTGAGCGAGGGCAATAGCGCCGTCTACTTCCATCACATCAACTGCGATGCACCTTGCGTCCCGCAGGCCTGTTGGAGTAGTGACCTCGTCCTCGTGTGCATGCGAAAACATCACAAAAAAGTCGCGGCGTAACCTGTCCACCCTTCATCAACAGGTTATATTGCTATCATGGAGGGGATGATGAACATCAAGCCGGGTGACCTGGTCGAGCTCCAATCGGAAACCCGCCGGTACGACACGAGCATGAAGTTGACCGTGTTCAAGGCCGGCGAGGTGGGAATGGTCACGAGTGTCTTGACCGGAGCCGGTGAGGCTGTATTCATCGACGTGCTGCTCCCCCGGGGCATCCTAAACACGGTCGAAAGCCAAGTCAGGAGGGTGCAATGAAGAAGGGTGACCTGGTCCGGGTGACTGCCCACTTCGGTGGGATTACGCCCATCGCTCCTAAACGACTCGCAGAGTGGTATGAGAGATACAAGGGGAACATGATTGACGACGGGGGCGAACCTCGATTGAGTCCCCGTCATGAATGGGTTGACTTCGAGGCGGGCAAGGTTCTAATCGTTTCAAGGGCAAAGGTGCATCCCAAGAGGGCAGAGTTCCTGGACACTGAGACGGGGATGAAGGTCGAGGTGGACAACCGAGAGTGGCAGTCGAGAATCGAGGTCGTGGGCGGGCAATAAAAAAGTTCGCTCGTCACCTGTCCACCACACCTGGACAGGTTATATTGCTATCATGGAGGGACGATGGAACTTTCGGATGGAATGAAGAAGGGTGACCTTGCTGAAATCAGGTTCCCCGTCAGCCTCGAGGAACTCCCTGGGATGAAGGAACGCCAGGGAAAGCAAGTGATGATTGTGACAGCCCATCACTTCTCAGATGGACGAGCCTCTGGATGGTGGGAGGTCCTTCTGGACGGGAAAGTGGTCGAAGTATTCAATGGACACCTCGTCCTGTTGGAGGAACGATGAGATACGACTGGGGCAAATATGGTGATTTGAAGATTGGGGACCTGGTTGAGGTCATGTCGAACATCGGCCACACCGGGTTGAGTGAGCCTGCACCGGTAGGAGCAAGGGGCGTGGTCATGAAACAGTGCGTCAATCCATACTACTTCACAGTGTTCATCGACGAGCGCCTGGTCAACATCTTCCAGAACGACGTCAAACTGGTCGGGGAGATGTAAACAAAAAAGTTCGCTCGGCGCTATGTTCACGGCAGGCAAACAGGTTATATTGCTAACATGGAGGTTGGATGCTGCGACGAGAACACAACTTCAAGGCCGGGGACCTGGTGACTGTCGCTCGGGGTGTTTACTACGGAATGAACGAGCCCCTTGCCGACCGTGGCGTTGGCATCATCGTGAGTGAACAACCCGACGACGAAGAAGCATGCGGTAACCACTACAACTCCTGCGTCTGCGTCCTTCTCGGTGGAGACCGCATCGACATCCACCACGCAAACCTGGAGCGTGTAAAGTGAACGTCAAGGCTGGACTCGAGGTCATCAGACCTGGGGACCTGGTATCGATAGACTCCCAAGATGGACCCGTTGCCCTGGTCCTTGCACACGAAGTCCGGGCAATGAGATACGACGGTGGAATATACACAATTCTACTCGGTGACACCACCCTGAGGCAAATGGGTGGATATCGACTCTACAAAAAGGAGACACAATGATTGCCCTAATCGCGAGCCTGCTCACCGGTTGCTACACCGACTACACCATCGCCCAAGGGGATGAGATTATCGTTTCAGGGTCTCCAACCCCCAGCGCACCCCCAGTCTTCCCTTACTCGAGTGCAGATGTGCCGCAGGAAGCACCAGATTCTCTCGATACGGGGGAATATACGGACAGCGATTCGAGTGGAGCGTCTGAGAGCGTTTCTACGGATACTGACCCTCCTCCACCCCTTGAAGACACTGACCCACCGGCAGACACAGACCTTCCACCCCCAGAAGATACGGATGTAGTTACGCTTCCTGTAGACACAGGTGTGGTCATTGATACGTCTCCGCCCCCACCGGACCCTCCACCGGTCGTGGACACTGACGTTCCTGTAGATACAGGTGAACCGCCTCCACCGCCGCCACCAGAACCCGACCCTGGACCTACGTGGCGGACAGTGTACTTCGAGGACTTCGAGGATGGCGTCGCCTCAGTCTCACCGTTCAATGGAGGTTGTGGTGGACAAAGGATCGAGGGAGGGTCGTGGCTCCAGTACTCGGACTGGAATGGTGTCCGCATCCCTGTCCCGCCGAATGATGGACCTGGTCTAAGGCTTACGACGACCACAACCCTGGGCTCTTCAACCTGGCATGCCGTCATCCGGTGGCGGTCGAAAGAAGCTGATTGGAACTACAACGACAACTCAGGATTCAGCTTCCACCTCGTCACCATCGATTTGAACGGCCTGTGGGTCGGGGGTTCCCTGGATACATACTACTCCGTGACGCGGGGCGTACCTGTGGAGCTCACTGTCGAGGAGTATGGAGGGGCATACCTCGTGTCTGTCGATGGTGTGGTAGTGGCCGATGGCTACTCCTCAGAGGCTCCAACCGCTGGGCATGGGCTCGAGTTCCATTCGAATGGATCATGTGGTGATACGTTGTTGAGCATCCAAGAAGTTCGCATCGAAGTCGCAGATTAGGATGTTCACGGGCGAGCAAATAAGTTATATTGCTATCATGGAGGGGAGATGCTGAAGATCGCAATCGGTGAGAAGGGATCATTCTGTGATAACTGCGGAGCACCAGCAAAGAAAGGGTTCGAACTGAACGGGCACGTGGGTGGTCTGTTCTTCTGCGAGTCCTGTGCCGAAAGGAAGTACGGGGAGAAGGAAACACAGCGCGCCATCTCCATCGCTAAGGACATGTTCAAACAGGCTCTGTCAGAGTTACAGGCAGATGCGAAGGCTCGTCCAGTTGGGTTCTTGCGCTAACAAACGACAGGGGGTGTTCGATGCTCTACCGTTCTGAAGTTGTACCAGAGACCGAATGCGTTGCCTCAGAAGAGTTCGCCAAGCGCCATGGTTGGCAGGATAACCGAGTAATCATCATTGCCCATATCGATGACGACGACCATGTCGAAGTGTTCGCCGGTGGGACGACCCGTATGTTCCGGTTCACAGAAGTGGAGGACGAACTGACGGCCCTGGAATAAACGAAAAAGTGCGCGGGTGCTATGTTCACGGCTGGCAAACAGGTTATATTGATAAAGTGGGAAGGGCAATGGCGCCCGAAAGAATGGAGAGACAATGACCTTCGATAACATCAAGTTTGAACGCCACTCCGCAATCCCTGGGGCTATCATGGGTCGGCTCGTCCTCCCCAATGGCACCAGCCTGTCGGTGGTCGGTGGGGTCGACGCCGGTCTCTACGGCAACGGTGTTAACACCTTCGAGGTCCTGGTGTCCACTCACGACGACGTCATCGGGTACCAGACCCGTGAGGACATCAACGCCCTCATCGCCAGCCTCTCGAAAGAATAGCGAAAAAAAGTGAATGGGGGCTATGTTCACGGGGTGTGGACGGGTTATATTATCTAAGTGAGGGGGGCGAAAACAAAAAGCCGGTGCACAAAAAGTGAAAAAAAAGTGCACCCACCCTATGTTCACTTTCACCAAAACACATTATATTATATAAGTGAATGGTGAATAAAAGTTTTAACCCGAAGCACCTTTAACCCTAAAAGTGAGTGTGCAAATGGCTAACTTTAACTTTGCCTATGACCTCTATGACTTTGACGCCAAGGCCCATCGCAATCTCATGGCGGCAGGGGGAGTAGCACGTCACACCCAAGGTGAACTCACCACCATTCTCTCACCCACCAAAAAGGGTCTCATCGCATTCCTCTCAAAACTGGAACACAATACCAGTGGCCAATACCCCTCTGAAGAGGACATCCAGGACATCACCCAGGGCATCTATAAACTCTAAAAAAGTTTTAGAAAAGTGAATGGGGGCTATGTCCCCCCTCCCCAGACAGGTTATATTAACTAAGTCAAAAGGGCAATGCCGCCCAGCAAAGTGGAGAGTCAATGCGCATCAAGTTCCAGGACACCCCCGAGTTCGGCACCGACATCACCACCATCGAGGTCCCGGCTCACCTCAACGAGCGCATCAGCACCGGGATCGACTGGGTTGATACCGCCTTCGGTGGTGAGGGCCTGACCCCGTCCATGGTGACTCTGTTTGCCGGCGAGCCTGGTGCCGGTAAGACCACCCTCTCCCTGATGTTGGCATCTGCGATGGCCGCCGAGGGCAACCTGGTTGTGTATAACTCCGCTGAAGAAAGCCTCCACCAATTGAAGCGAACCTATAGCCGACTCGGCCTCCACGGACCGGTTCGGGTTGGTGGCGAGACCAATGTCCAGGAACTCATCAAAGCCACTGACCGTCTTCGTGAGAAGAACCCTGGCAAGCGTGCCATCGTGTTCGTTGACTCCCTCCAGTGCCTCGACGATGGCCACTTCACCACCGGTCGTATCACTTCCGAAACGGCTGTCCGTTCACTTGAACAACTGTGCGAGTGGGCAAAAGAAAACTATACCTGCGTTATCGCTGTGAATCAGATTACAAAAAGTGGACAATTTTCTGGGAGCTCGAAGTTAAAGCACATGGTCGATGCGATGGCTTTCATTGGAATTGAGAAAAAGAACGAGGATCTCCTCGGAATGCGCAAGTTCGAAGTGACCAAGAACCGGTTCGGTGGAAACGTTGGTTCTATCTCTTACCTCAAATCTGCTTCCGATGGTCTCCAGCTCGTAGCCACTTCGGAGGAATAATCGAAAAAAGTCGCCCACCCGCCTGTTCACCTACCCCAGGCTGGTTATATTATATGTGAGAGGGCGATGCGGCAAAGGGTCGGCGGGAGTAGTCAGAATAAGAAAGGACTCACTCCTGCTGGCCCAGAGCACACGCGAGAACACAAGACGGGGTAACCTATGGCCAAAAAACTCACATGGCATATGAACGCCCAAGAGAGAAAGATCGAGGCCGGCGGGGGTGGTGGGATAAAGTTAGTGTGGTTGCGGCCTGGTGTGTTGGCTCACATTGTGCGGGTCGAAAGGACAAGAACAGGATGGAGCTCTGGGAAGCGCGTGAAGGTGATCGGACTATGCACCATCCTCCAGGTATATGGTGAAAGTAACAAGGGATATAGCCAGGTACTGAGGGATGGACAGATTGAGAACATCTCGAATATATACCTCAGGCCGATGCAGGAATAGTCTTTGACACCGATGACTGCGCGCGCGGGCGGGAGGGGCGTTTTTCCCGAGTCTGATATATTATAATATATTCAAAGACTTGGGGGTCCCATGAGTCCGGATGACATTGAGAAGATGATAAAGCACGAGCTGATGGAAGCTGTCAAAAAACTGGTACAGGACAAGTTACCGAAACAGATCCCAACTGCCGTAGTCGATATGGGCATCAAAGAGTTAGAGACACAGTTGGATGACGTTCACATCTTCAAAAGACCTTAGGAGTCTTGGTCTTATAAACCCATCTCTAACTAAGATATTATAATAATATATTATATAGGGAGTGGGTCTCCCTGTAAACTGTTCTTTGAAAAAAGTTCGAACTTCACCTGTCCATCCCTCGTCCAGTCTGATATATTCTGGGTAGGAGATGGATGAAGAAGCAAGAACCCATATTCAAGATTGGAGACCTGGTCGAATCCAACACGAGTTTCGAAGTGACCTGGTCTGGGTTCGGTGCGGCCATGGTGGTTGGGGTCCGTTCAGACACTGCCGGTCCCTTTGCAGTCTACACCCTCCTGAAGGGGGACGGGTCGACGACGGAGCGCTACGAGTTCGAGCTGGCCCCGGTCGGGTCAGGTCAGGCGCATGATGACGCGATGACGCGGCTCCTGAACCCATAGAGTAACCCCATCCGGTGCATACGGACACCTCGTGCGCGCAAAAAAAAAGATTCGAAGAAAGTGTGTGGGGGCTATGTCCCATTCCAGTGGACGGGTTATATTATCTAAGTGAACAGGGGGAAACGATGAGCGTATCGAATCTGTTGACTGACCGTGTGTTCGAAAACTGTGAGTATGACCTTGACCGGTTTGCGACTCCGACGATGGCTCCCCGGGTGTTGACTGAGGAGGTCATCAAGTGCCTGGCTTACACCCTCGCGATGGACCCCGAGGCGAAGGCACTCTTCAATGCGATGGTCCGCCAGGCCGAAGCTTCCCGACACGGGGAGTGACCGGTGGCTCGCATCAACTGTGGTGACCTGGTAACGTATGTGTTCGATGACCGGTGGGATGGGCACCGTGGTGCCTTGTTGGTGATTGGGTTGAGGGAGGATGCGTCTGGACCGTACGAGGTGTGCAAACTTCTCAGTCCTGATGGGACAACATTCGAGAGGTACGTCTTCGAACTCCAACTTTTTAAGAGAGGAGGGAAGGGGTGACACGCATCAACAAGGGGGACCTGGTGACGGTTGGGTTCTACGTCCTCAAGGGGGAACCTTATGACTACTGGTTGGCGACGGATCGGGCCGGGGCGTACTGGACAATCACGCACCCGACGACCGCGAAGACGATGATGGTCCATAGGGACTCGTTGAAGAAAGTGAGCGGGTGACCTGTCCACCGCACCTCAACAGGTTATATTGCTATTGTAAGGAGGCAAGGAACAATGGGCAAGCACGAACTTGACGATATCGCGGCGTCCGTCCTCAAAGACACGGCCACCTATCAGGCGACCCTTGAGGCGGAACGATTCGCCCCCTTCATTGGAAGGCGAGTCTCCTTCAAGGCGGCCGATGGATATTCTGCCCGCGACCTTTACCCGACCTCCGCGGAAGTTGAAGGGACCGTTGAAGAGGTCAGGATAGTCGTCGACGACGGCGATGGTAGCCACTACGTCTACTTAACTGTTGCCCACCACCCACCCGACTCCGAACGTATGACTTGTGACGAACTCCTCCTCTGCTTCGTCACCTTCCTATAGAAAAGTTCGCCGGTGACCTGTTCAGCTGGTGGAAACAGGTTATATTGAATCCATCAGCTGGGAGGACACCATGACGAACTGGGTTCCATCAGAATACGACACTGAAAAGTTCACGTTCAAACACGAGGGCTGGGAGGTCATCATCTGGGGTCCGCGCTGGAACAACAAAATCGACGTCTTCCCACCCCACGCGGACGAGAACGTTGAGGTGATGCCTGAGGGTATCTGGGTAAAGGGTGAGGACTCCTCGGGTTGGCACTCTTCGGCGTCTGCTTTCATCATCCCTTGGCCCGTCATCGCGGCCATCATCGAGGCGAGGGCCATTGTCGCAGAACGAGAAAAAGTGAGCGAGTGACCTGTTCACCGGTGCCGAGCAGGTTATATTCTAATCATGAAGGGGAGGTCGAGATGGTGAACGAGAAGTTGGCAACCCAGGTGTTTGGTATCACTCGCACTGCAAAGACGAACTGTGTCTGTCACAACCAACCCCAGAGCCGGTCCACTTTCAGGGATGAGATTAGTTTCCGAGAGTTCTCAATCTCTGGGATGTGTCAGAAGTCCCAGGACGACGTGTTTGGTCCGGAAGAAGAAGAGTAAACCAACCCCACGACCAAAGGAGAAGAGAGATGAACCTGCAGCACTACGTTGATGAGCAAGATGGTTATGTCGACTCTATTGAGTTGGATGGGTTCGCTGTTGTCCCCAGTCAATCCCAGGCGACGTTTGCCCAGCCACTCTTCTACCACAACCCGACCGGTCGCTGGTGCACCCTCGCCGGGACTGGGGGTCATGGACTAAACATCCGTTATCTGGATGGGTCATATGCGTGGGGCGTGAGCCACCTCGATGTATCTAACCTGGGCATCCAGGCGTGAGGCAGAAAGATGGCCCCAGGCGACTTGGTGGAGACGTACGCAAAAGCTGACCCTTTCTTCCTGACGTCGATACCATGCACTGGGGATGGGTGGGAGAACTGGGTATACGTCACGGTCGAGTCGGGGAAGAGGGGCATCGTGGTGCACCCGAACGAGAAGATTGACGCCTACTACGCCTCCGTCTCAGATTCGTTCCGGGAACAATCTAATGTGTACGTGCTCATCGATGGTAAGGTATACCTATTCATGTTCAGTCTGGAACAGCTCAGGAAGATAGAATGAAACCCGGTGACCTTGTGGAGTTTACGCATAACACGAAGCAGGTCGCCTACTCCAGTAAGGGTGATTGGGCACAGGTGGACTACATCGACATCGAGAAGGGGGAGCGGGGCCTCGTCCTCGAGGAGACTCCAGACGGCAACGGGAACCTGGTCATCGTCCTCTTCAGGGGTCTACAGTGCATGGTGTGGCGTTCGAGGTTGAGGGCACTGGAATGATGCTTCCGAAACAGGGCGACTTGGTGGAGCTCCTCTGGAGTGTGGTCGCCTTTGAAGACCAAGCAGCCAATAAGTATACCACCCTCCCCAAGGGTAAGGTAGGACTGGTCACCCAGTGTGTTGGATGCACCTTCCTGGTGCTCATCGATGGTCATGAGTATGCCATAGGGGATGATAGTTTGGGAGTGCTCCAGGGGGCGTCAGAATGAAAAGAACACCAAAGCCTGGAGACCTCGTAGAGCTTCTCTATGCGACGACAGTCTGGACGCGGGCCGTTAACGGCAACGACGGTGGCCGGAACTTTGCTCGTTTCCCCAAGGGTAAGATGGGATTAGTCACCCAGTGTGATGGATTGACTTCCTGGGTGCTCGTCGACGGACAGGAATATGACGTAGTGAATAGCGGCCTCGAAGTGATTGGAGAGGTATCAGAGTGAAACCGGGTGACTTGGTGAAGGTGACAAGGCTGTTTGAACCGACTTGCGACGGTATCATCATCAACGAGAATAGAGTCGTATACTGCGCACATGATAAGTTCGAAGTGCTTCTTAGAGATGGCACGACAACGTGGGTCTATGATTACCAGCTCAAGGTGCTGGAATGAAACAGGGTGACTTGGTGGAACTGATAAAGACAGCGTGGCAGTGGATGTTTGGAACGCCGCGCCCGCAGGTGGACGTCGGTAGTCTGGTAGCGCTGAAGACGACAATCTGGGAGCCGACAGGAGGCTTGTCGTACCGCCGCATACAGAAAGGTTCGGTTGGAATCGTCACCAGCAGACGGGGAGACTACTTTTCAGTTCGTTTAGAAGAACTTCATATCCACGACGTCAGTAAGGCGTATCTAAGGGTGCTGGAATGAAACCGGGTGACTTGGTTATTCTCACGTTCTACGGATTGAGGGGAACAGCAGATGACTACTGGATAGTTGTTGAGAGGGACCCCTTGGGCGACGAGTGGAAGGTGACCCATCTGACGTCGGGGCACACGAGGTTTGTCGGCCACAAGTGGTTGCAGCGGGTAGAAAAGTGAGAGCCAAGCGAAAAAAAGTTTGCTAAGCGCCTGTTCACTGTGACTGAGCAGGTTATATTGATAGCATAACAGAGGGGGGTGGTTGATGGTCATCTTGACTTGGGACGTGTGGCAAGGTTCGGTCCGTCTCGGTTCTGTCCAGGCTCCATCTGCAGGTGATGCTGTCTTCTACATCGGACAACGCCTCGGCCGAGACCTGACGGGTGCCATCGCCATCCCCCTGGACGGAGAGTAAGACAATGCGCGAGTGCAAACACTGTGGTGACGAGTTCAATCCCAAGAGCCGGGCAAAGCAACTGGCTGGAGGGTATGCTAACGAATGCCCATCCTGCGTCGAGGCACGTGGTGGCGACGACAGCCCTCCAGCATATCTTGGCGTGGCTGCAGGTGATGGAAAGATGAGTGGTGTAACCATCCTCAAGTTTGAGACCCAGAAGGACAGAGAGGCATATTCTAAGGCCTGGGCTAACAATTCCGGGCAATCACGGGGCAAGGAGTGCCAGCTTGGTGGTCACCTCACACCGATGTCGGGTATCAAGTTCACGACGGTTCAGAAGACAGAGGCGACCAACCACAAAGGGAAACTTTAATTCGAAAAAAGTGTGTTTGTGATATGTTCACATCACCCAAACGTGTTATATTATAAAAGTGAGGGGGTGATAAAACCCATCACAAACCCAGGGTGAATAAGTGAATAACTTGTTTATACGTGGTGAATTGTTAGAACTTCGTAAGGGTGGTTACGAGGTTGGTCCCACCGGTGTTCGATACACATTCTCAGAACCACAAGTGGACTTGACAGTTCGACACGGTGAACACATCATCTTCGAGGAATCCCACAACGACCTCTACTTCTGGGGTATCAATCCCACCACCGGTGAACGTGGGTTGATGAGAACTACACACTTCAAAAAAGTTCGAAAAAAGTAATAGGTCGACCTGTTCACCTGACCCAAACAGGTTATATTATCTAAGTGAGGGGGTGATGGAACAACCTCACAAACACAGAGGTGGTCATGATGAAGTTTAAACAAGGGTCCCTGGTCAAGAACTTTATCAATGGGGAACCCTTGGTCGTCACCCGTGAGTACCAGGAATGTGTTGAGGACGACTTCGACCCCCAAGTTTACAACACCCTCCAGGACACCATCATGGACCTCGATGGGTTCCAATACGGTCAACGGTCTATCGATTGTATCCTCGGTTCGGTCAAGTGTGTCGACTCGAAGACCGGTCAGGAATACACCTTCACCAAAACCTCGGTTGTGGGACCTCGGGGTGGGTTGACCAACATGTGGTTCATGGTGGGGACGGACCGGGTCTACTACGGAAACCCAACTCGAGTGTGAGGAGGACGAGATGAACCCCAGGGATATCGTGAGACGTGAGGGAGTCCTATACGTCATCGAACAGGTGGTCCAGGTGGGGACAGAGAGTCTCCTGAATGTGAGGGAACTGGATGGGGATGGGAGGTGGTGCTTCTCCCAGAGAACTTGTGAACTGATTGGACGAAGGACCACGCGCGAGCAATAATCAAAAGGAGTTTTATGTCTACGTCGTCTTCTCCTCGTAAGTTTGAGCGCGTCCGCGCGACTGTCGACATCGAGTTCATTGTCGAACTCGATGCAGACGAAGAAAGCCTGCCTTGGGTTATCGAAGACATTCTGTACATCGCGTACAACGCCGAACAGAACATTGTGAAATCCGACGCTACCTTTGTTTATGTCGAAGGTCTGAACGAGACCGAAGCTGTGGCAGCTTGTCATTCGGATTTCCAAGATGCGGCCGTTCAAATTCAGGTAGCTCTGGATGCTTATGGGTCAAGGAACCGCAGAAATGCGCGCTAATCACGATCTGGCCCACGAAATTCAAAACGCATTATCTCAGATGTTCATGACTACAAGGGTCGCGACCTTGAGAGGTTGGTGGTGCTTCTCCCAGAAAGCGTGTGAACTCGTCGGTCGAAGAGTGGGGATAGGGTGAGTATGGCCGGCGAACTGAAACCTGGCGACCTTGCGAGGGTGAAGGAGGACGGTAACGTCTGGGAAGACCTTCCCATCAACAGTGCTAATCCACCGCGCGCGGCTTCTCGAATGCACTGGCTCAACGAAGGAGACGTGGTCCTCGTCCTCAATGCGAGAGATGGAGACGACAGCGACATCATGAGGGTTCTACATAACGGGAAACGACTCCTTGTGTGGGACGACGAGGTAGAGAAGTTGGGCGAGCAATAATCAAGCTGAAGCTTGCTGAAGCAAAAAAGTGAACGAGTCCTATGTCCAGTTCTCATCAACAGGTTATATTGCTATCATAAGGAGGGTGCCGATGGAAGACTTCCAAGATGACTACCGCCAAGAACTCTTTGAGGAACTCATGGTCCAGTATGAACTCGAACAGGAACGCCAGGCAGAACTCCGCCGAGCAGAAGAAGAAGGACAACTTGAAGAAGAAGAGGAGGTCTACTAATGTCTAACGAATCCACC
>Ga0214921_10003045_pt1 | contig 26326 bp, 21 predicted proteins | sample LL1505_MetaG_FD_177992 | JGI IMG/M metagenome (GOLD analysis project Ga0214921, IMG submission 177992) | Freshwater microbial communities from Lake Lanier, Atlanta, Georgia, United States - LL-1505 | ecosystem: Environmental > Aquatic > Freshwater > Lake | place: USA: Georgia | collected... | reverse complement strand
CCGAATCGCCGCTGGCGGGCACGTGCTCTGCCGACCGGACATAGGTTCCATCGCCCACCCGGGCCGTCGCCAGGCCCTGACGCTCCAAGATCGCATAGGCGCGGCTGATGGTGCCGGTGGTCACGCCCAGACGGTGGGCCAGGTTGCGCTGGGGCGGCAGCTTCTCGCCCATCGGCACCTGGCCATTCAAAATGGCTTGGGCCAGGTCTTCGGCGATCGACTGGTACTTGGGCTTGCTGCCATCACCTAAGCTGGCGGTGGAGATCAGTTGTTCAAAGGACATGGTGCGGGGTTTGGTTCGGCAATTACTTTATTTGAACGCATTGATGGCATTCAATCTCTTGCATAGTATGCGTGCATCGGCTGGGAGTCCGCCTGCGCGGCTCCGGCGCCCTCTTTTTGTGCCTCTGCGACATACTGCCGCCCCATGAACGAATACGACTACATCATCGTCGGCGCCGGATCGGCGGGTTGCGTACTGGCCAATCGCCTGAGTGCCAGCGGACTGAACCGGGTGCTCTTGCTGGAGGCGGGGGGCTCGGACCGCAGCCCGCTGATTCAGGTACCGCTGGGCTACGGCCTGACCTTCTCCGACCCCAAGTACAACTGGATGTACACCACCGAGCCCGACCCTGCTTTGGGCGGGCGAACCTCATTTTGGCCGCGCGGTAAGGTGCTGGGCGGCAGCAGCTCGCTCAATGCCATGGTCTACATGCGCGGCCAGCACGCGGACTATGACGAGTGGCGGGATGCAGGCAATCCCGGTTGGGGCTGGAACGATGTGCTTCCCTACTTCAAAAAGTCGGAAGACCATGTATGGGGCGCCTCCGAACACCACGGCGCTGGTGGTGAACTCACGGTCAGCGACTTTGAGGACCAGGTCCACCCCCTGTGCGAGCGGTTTTTGAAGGCGGGTGAGGCACTCGGCTACGGTCGCACGGACGACTTCAATGGCAGCCGCAAAGAAGGCTTTGGTCTGTGGCAGATGACGATCCGCAATGGCGTGCGTGCCTCGGCATCCAACGCTTTTTTGCGTCCGGCCATGCGCCGCAGTAATGTGACGGTGATGACCCAGGCCCTGGTTCACCGCGTGCTCCTGCAGGGGCGCGAGGCCGTCGGCGTTGAATGTGCGGTGGCGGGCGTGGCGCAACAGTTCAAGAGCCTCAAAGAAGTTATCTTGTGCGGTGGCGCCATCAATTCTCCCCAGCTCTTGCAACTCTCAGGCGTGGGCGATGCCGCCTTGCTTGCAGAAAAAGGGGTGCCCCTGGTGCACCATTTGCCCGCCGTGGGCCAGGGCCTGCAAGACCATTTGTGCGTGTCTTACTTCTTCAAATCCAAAGTGCCTACGCTAAACAACACGCTCGGGCCGTGGTACGGCAAGGTGTGGGCAGGCATTCGCTATGCATTGGACCGCAAGGGCCCGCTGGGCATGAGCGTCAACCAGGCGGGTGCTTTTGTGCGCAGCCGTCCGGGCCTGGCCCAGCCCAATTTGCACCTGTATTTCAACCCCATCAGTTACACCGCGACCACGGCGCCCGTGGGGAAACGCTTCCAGTTGCAAAACCCCGATCCGTTTGCGGCGTTTTTGATTTCTTTCAATACCTGCCGCCCCACCAGCCGGGGCATCGTGCAAATCCAGTCCGCCCATCCGCAGGACAAGCCGCTGATCACCACCAACTTCCTTACCACCGCGCACGACCGCCAGGACATTGTGGAAGGCTCCCGGCTGGTGCGCCGTATCGCGGCGACGGCGCCCCTGGCCGATATTGTGCAAAGTGAACACTTGCCGGGTGCGGAGGTCCAAAGCGAGGAGGCCATCTTTGCCGACTTTGCCAAGCGCGGCGGCTCGGTCTACCACGCCTCTTGCACCTGCGCCATGGGGCCTGATGCGGCCACCTCGGTGGTGGATGCGCGCTTGCGGGTGCACGGCATCGGTCGCTTGCGGGTGATTGACGCCTCGGTGTTCCCCGCCGTGACCTCGGGCAACACCAATGCCCCGGTCATCATGGTGGCCGAAAAAGGCGCCGACATGGTGCTGGCCGATAACGCCTGAAGGCGCTCTTTGTCGTTTAATTGAGTCCCTCTTTCATTTTTTTCCCATCCCATGAACACCACCTTCCAAGCCCTTGTTGTGGACCAAGTCGACGGCAAACCAGTGCCACAACTCAAACAAATCACCGCGGCCGATTTGCCTGCCGGTGATGTGCTTGTGGCCATTGACTACTCCAGCATCAACTACAAAGACGCCATGGCGCTGACCGGGACGGGCAAGATCATCCGCAGCTTCCCCATGGTGCCGGGCATTGACTTTGCAGGAACGGTGGTCGAATCCACCAGCCCCGACTACCAGGCCGGCGACGCCGTCATCCTGACCGGCTGGAGCGTGGGCGAGCGTTTTTGGGGCGGCTACAGCCAGATGCAACGCGTGAAAGCCGAATGGCTGGTGCCTATGCCCAAAGGCCTCAGCAGCGAAAGCGCGATGGCGATAGGTACGGCCGGCCTGACCGCCATGCTCTGCGTGATGGCGCTGCAAGACGCGGGCGTGCACAGTGGCAAGATTTTGGTCACCGGTTCCAACGGCGGCGTGGGCAGCGTGGCCATCAGCCTGTTGGCAGGCCTGGGCTATGAGGTGACGGCGCTGACCCAGCGCCCGCAAGAGAACCGCGACTATCTGTTGGGCCTGGGCGCCAAAGACGTGATTGGCGGCCCGGAGTGGAAGGAAAAGGCGGCGCCCTTGGGCAGCCAGCGGTGGCAAGGGGCAGTGGACGTGGTCGGGGGCAATGTGCTGGCCCGGGTTCTGAGTGAGGTTGACTACGGCGGCGCCGTGGCAGCGTGCGGTCTGGCCGGCGGCTTTGGACTCGAAACCACGGTCATGCCTTTTATTCTGCGCGGGGTACGGCTGCTGGGCGTCGACTCGGTGATGTGCCCCAAAGACCGCCGCCGCGCGGCATGGCAACGCCTGGCCACCGAATTTGTCGCCCCTGCCCAATCGCACATGCAGCGCATTGTGGGCCTCGGCGAGGTCTTGGGCCTGGCCAAAGACTTCATGGCCGGAACCTCGCGCGGGCGCATTGTGGTCGACGTCAACCGCTAAACCCCTCACTTTTTTCTATTTTTTTTGACAAAGGACACCGCATGAGTGCGCAAAAACTTCGGATTGGATTCATTGGCTTGGGCGCCCTGGGCGAAGGCCTGTGCAACAACCTGGTCAAGGCCGGCTACCCCGTCACGGTGAATGACCTGAACAAAGACCTGGCCAAACGTCTGCTCGAAGGTGGTGCCACCTGGTCGGAGGATGTGGCGGGCACCTGCCGCGATGCCGACGTCGTGATTACCGTTCTGCCCTCACCTGCCGTGTCACGCAAGGTGGTCGAAGGTGCCAACGGCGTCTTTGACAACCTGAAGCCGGGCGGCACCTGGATCGAGATGAGCACGACCGACATGGAGGACCTGTTGCGTCTGGCCGATGTCGCCGCCACGAAAGGCATCACCGTGCTGGAATGCCCGGTGACCGGCGGTGTGCACCTGGCCAACTCCGGCGAGATCACGGTGCTGGTGGGCGGCGAACAGTCCACCTTTGACCGGGTACAGGACATCTTGGGCACCATGGGCGGCGAGATCATCTACATGGGGAAAATGGGCAACGCCTCCGTGGTGAAGGTGGTCACCAACATGCTGGCCTTCATTCACTTGATTGCGGCGGGCGAGGCCATGATGCTGCCCGCCAAATACGGCGTGGACCCCGACGCGACCTACCGCGCGATCCGCGCGAGCTCAGGCAACAGCTTTGTGCACGAAACCGAGTCCAAGCTGGTGCTCTCGGGCAGCTACAACGTGAAGTTCACCATGGACCTGGCCTGCAAAGACCTGGGGCTGGTCAATGGCATCGCCGAAAAAATCGGCGTGCCCTTGGAGCTGGGCAGCATGGCGCAGCAAATCTTCCGCCGCGCGCGCGGCCTCTACGGCAGCCAGGCCCAGTCCCCTGAAGTGGTGCGCATGATCGAAGCCGCTTGCGGCCTGGAACTGCGTGCCCCCGGTTACCCCACCGAGCTGGTCGCCGAATAAGCCCTTCCACCCTTTCTTTTGCAAGGCCCCGCACCATGACCGCCACCCTGACCCACCAAGACTGGCAAGGCCGCGCCGCACGGCTTGACATTGCCACAGGCTTGTTCATTGACGGCCAGTCCGTGGCGGCGCTGGCAGGCGAGACCTTTGACTGCGTCAACCCGGCCACGGGCGCGCTGTTGGCCCGGGTAGCCCGGGGGCAAGCGGCCGATGTGGACCGCGCTGTGGCGTCCTGCCTGGCGGCCTGGCGCGACGGCCGTTGGGCGGGGCAAGCGCCGCGGGCGCGGTCGGCAGTGTTGCTGAAATGGGCCGACCTGGTCGAAGCGCACAGCCAGGAGTTGGCATTGTTGGAAACGCTGGACATGGGCAAGCCGATTTCCGACATGTTCAACATCGATCTGCCGGAGGTGCTCAAGACCATCCGCTACTTTGCGGAGTGCGTTGACAAGATCGAAGGCTGCGTCACCCACACCGACGCCAGTGCCCTGCACACCATCACCCATGAACCGCTAGGAGTGGTCGGCGCTATCACGCCCTGGAACTACCCCATGCTGATGGCGGTTTGGAAGCTCGCGCCCATCTTGGCCGCAGGCAACTGCGTGGTCCTCAAGCCCGCCGAACAGTCCCCGCTCACCTGCATTCGCCTGGCGCAGTTGTTTGTCGACGCGGGTGGCCCGGCCGGGGTGTTCAATGTGGTCAATGGCATGGGCGCCGAAGCTGGCAAGGCGCTCGCGCTGCACATGGACGTGGACAAAATCACCTTCACGGGCTCCACCGCCGTCGGCAAGCTACTCCTTGGCTACGCGGGTCAGAGCAATATGAAGCGGGTGGCGCTGGAGACCGGGGGCAAGAGTCCCCAGATTTTCATGCCCGACTTGTACGACTTTGACGCTGCGGTGGACCGCGCGATTGGCGGTATCTTTGACAACGCCGGTCAGGTCTGCAATGCAGGCTCACGCTTATTGGTGCACCGGTCCATCCACGACCGTTTTGTGGCGCGCTTTGTGGAGCGTGCCTCTGCCCTCTACCAAGCGGGTGATCCGCTGGACCCCGCGACCACGATGGGCCCCTTGGTCAGCCAAGCCCAGCGCGCCAACGTGCAGGCCCGCATCGCCCGGGCGTTGGAACAAGGGGCCCGCCAGGTGTTGCCTGCACTGGGCGCTGGACTGAACCCTGCAGGGGCCTATGTGGCGCCCACCCTGTTTACGCATGTGCGCCAGGACATGGCCATCGTGCAGGAAGAAACCTTTGGCCCGGTGGCCTCGGTGCAAGCCTTTGACACGGAATCCGAAGCCATCGCCTTGGCCAACGATTCGGTCTATGGCCTGGCCGCCAGCGTCTGGACAGCCGACCTCAAAACCGCGCACCGCATGAGCGCCGCGCTGCAGGCCGGCGTGGTGTGGGTCAACTGCTTTGGTGATGGCGACATGACACAGCCCTTTGGCGGCTACAAGCAAAGCGGCAACTCGCGCGATAAACACAAGGACAGTCTGCTGTCCTACCTGCAAACCAAGTCCACCTGGATAAGTCTGGCCTGAGCCTGACCTACTTTTTTTGGGAGTAAAAAATGAGCACAACACACTGCAATTTCTACATTGACGGCGCCTGGGTCGAGCCTTTGGGCGCCCACACCGTGCACCCGGTGGTCAGCCCGGGCGACGAATCGGTGGTCGGCGAGGTGATGATGGGCGGCGCAGACGACGCCCACCGGGCCGTGGCCGCGGCGCGGCGCGCCTTTGACAGCTTTAGCCAAACCAGCCTGGCGCACCGCACCGAATTGCTGCAAAAGCTGCTCGCCGCCTTTGAGCGCCGCTATACCGAAATGGCCCAGGCCCTGAGCACCGAGATGGGCGCGCCCTGGGACTGGGCCTATGACGCCCAAGCCGAATGTGGCACCGGCCATATCAAGGCCACGCTGGACGCGGCCAAAGACTACCCCTGGGAGACCCGCAGTGGCCCCAACGGAGACCTGGTGTGTGAGCCGATTGGCGTCTGCGTGCTGATCACGCCCTGGAACTGGCCGCTTAACCAAATCGTCTCCAAGCTCGCCCCGGCACTGCTGGCCGGCTGCACGGTGGTGCTCAAGCCCAGCGAATATGCGCCCCTGTCGGCCAAGTTGGTCGCCGAGTTTGTGCACGAGGCGGGTTACCCGGCGGGCGTGTTCAACCTGATTTACGGCGACGGCCCATTGATCGGGCCGGTACTGAGCGGCCACCCCGAGGTCGACCTGGTGTCATTCACTGGCTCGACAGCAGCAGGCATTTCGGTGGCCAAGCATGCGGCAGACACGGTCAAGCGCGTGGTGCAAGAGCTGGGTGGCAAATCGCCCAACATCCTCTTTGCCGACTCCAAAGTCGACAAGGCGGTGCGCTGGAGCGTCAACAAATGCATGAGCAACACCGGACAAAGCTGCAACGCGCCCACCCGTTTGCTGGTGGAGCGCTCGGTTTACGCCCAGGCGGTGGAGGTTGCGGCGCAAGCCGGCGCGGCCGTCAAGGTGATCCACCCTGCCGACAAGGGCAACGGCATTGGCCCGCTCGCCTCCAAGCGCCAATTCGACACGGTTCAGCGCTACATCCACATCGGGATGGACGAAGGCGCGCGGCTGCTCTGCGGTGGTCCAGGCCGCCCTGAGGGTTTCGACAAAGGTTTTTATGCCCGCCCCACCGTGTTTGCCGACGTCAACAACCAGATGCGGATTGCCCGCGAAGAGATCTTTGGCCCGGTATTGGTGATGATTCCCTTTGACACCGAAGAAGAAGCCATCGCCATTGCCAATGACACGCCCTATGGTCTGGCCGCCTACATCCAATGCGCCGATGTGGCGCGCGCCAAGCGCGTGGCGCGCCGCCTGCGTGCCGGCACGGTGTCCATCAACGGCACCGGCCAAGACTACTGCTCGCCCTTTGGCGGCTACAAGCAAAGCGGAAATGGGCGCGAGTGGGGCCGCTTTGGCTTGCAGGATTACCTGGAATACAAGGTCATCAATAGCGCGGCCTAACGCGCCGGCGCCTGCCACCACCACAACCAGCGGAGACCACCATGAAAATTACGGACGTAAAAACCTTTGTCGTAGGCAACCCGCCGCCCGGCTTTGGCGGACGCTACTTTGTCTTTTTGAAGCTCATCACCGACGAGGGTATCGAAGGCCTGGGTGAGGTGTACAGCCTGCCTTACCACCCCCATGTCGTCGAGCAAATGGTCAAAGACGTGGTGGAACGCCGTGTGATTGGCAAGGACCCCTATGACACCGAGCGCATTTGGCGCAGCGTCTACGGCAGTGGCTTTATCCAGCGGCCCGACATTTCCACGATGGGAATTCTGAGCGGTATCGAGATGGCGTGCTGGGACATTGTGGGCAAGGACGTCAACAAGCCGGTCTACAAGTTGCTGGGCGGTCAAGTGCACGAAAAATTGCGCAGCTACACCTATATTTATCCCAAGGAAGGCGATCAGACCAACGTCTATGCGGACCCCGTACTCGCTGCCGAGCGCGCCGCCGAGTACCTCAAGATGGGCTTTACCGCTCTGAAGTTTGATCCGGCGGGCCCGTACTCGATCTACGACGGCCGTCAGCTGTCACTCACCGAGCTCGACCGCTCCGAAACTTTTTGTCGCTTGCTGCGTGAAGCGGTGGGCAACCAGGCCGACCTGCTGTTTGGTACCCACGGGCAGATGAGCGCAGCGGGAGCCATCCGTCTCGCGCGCCGCCTTGAAAAATACGATCCCCTGTGGTTTGAGGAGCCCATCCCGCCAGACAACCAGCGTGAAATGGGCAAGGTCGCGCGGGGCACCACGATTCCGGTGGCCTGCGGCGAGCGCCTGGCCACCAAGTGGGAATTTGTGCGGGTACTCGAAGAAGGCGCGGCCGCCATTTTGCAAATGAACCTCGGTCGCGTCGGTGGCATCCTGGAGGGCAAAAAAATTGCCTCGATGGCCGAGGCCTACCACGTGCAAATTGCGCCGCACCTGTATTGCGGGCCGGTGGTGGGCGCCGCCAACATCCAGCTGGCAACCTGCAGCCCCAACTTCCTGATCCAGGAAAGCATCCTAGACTGGCAGGGTTTCCACAGCCAGATCCTGAAAAAGCCGATCGAGTGGCAAGACGGCTACATCATTCCGCCGACGGCCCCGGGCCTGGGAGTGGAACTCGACGAAGACGTGGCACGCGCGCACCCCTACACGGGCACCATGCTGCACTTGGACATGACGCACACCCCCGTCGGCGTTTGAGGCGGCACCGGCGCTGCGCTTAGTCTGCCGGAATGGGTGCGCGCAAAAACGGATCCAACAAGGCGGTAAAGCGCGCCAGATCCTCAAAATACGGCAAGGCGCCCCCCGCCACCGGGTGGATCTGCCAGTTTGGGCGGTGTTGCACTGTGGTGCGCCCCTGGTAATCGATAAAGTCGCCACGCGTGGCCATGGACATCCACACTGGCCCCTTCAAGGCCTCATAGACCGCATTCACGTCGGCGCTGAACAAATGGGCCGCCAGAAAATACAAGGGGGCGTGCCGGGCACCCGGCTGGCGTGCGGTGAGCACGCAGTAGCGCCAGAGCGCCTCGTCAATCACCGGAGCGCCCCACGTTCGCTTTAAAAAGTAACGCACGACGCCTGGCCGCGTCAGCATCTCGAACAAGCCCTGCGCCCAGGCCGGGTGACTCACTGTCCGGTGCAGCCAAGCGAAACCCCGATGACCGCCCGGCGGGCCATAGTGGCGGCGCTTTCCGCTAAATCCCGTCGGGCTGACCAATGCCAGCCGGGCAATGCTGTCCGGCGCCTCCACGCTGGCACGCGCGGCAAACTCGCAGGCCAAAGACACCGCCAACACGTCCACCGGGGCTCCGCCCTGCGCCGCGCGCAGGTGTGCGACGACGGCGTGCACGGCGTCGGTCATCAGGCGTACCGAATAAGGCCGGCGGCTGCGGTCTGATAAGCCATAACCGGGCAATTCCATGGCCACCACCGGACGCTCAGCCGCGTAATGGGCATACAGCGGCGCCACCTCGGCGGCCGAAGCCGCAGCATTGACGCTGTGAATCAGCAACAAGGCCGGGCCCGACGCGGCCCTGTCGGGCTGAGCGCGGTACAGGCTAATCGGCCCCGAGGGCGTGGACAGCAGGGTGTGGACGCCTCCGAGTGCAGGCGGCAAAGGTTCGGGCATGGTGGAGTTATGGGGAAAGTGGAGGGCCGTCAGCGTGCCATTCGGTGGCAAGGACGTTTAAGACCTGGTCTTGCACGGCGGCCAGTGCCGACGTGCAGACCAGTTCCGGGGCGACTTCAGCCAGCGGGAGCAACACGAAGGCTCGCTGGTACATCCTAGGGTGCGGCACCGTGAGCACCGGGCTGTTGATCTGAGCGCTGCCATACAAAAGCACGTCCAGATCCAGAGTGCGGGGGGCGTTACGAAAGGGGCGCTCCCGACCGGCGGCGAGCTCGATGGTTTGCAACTCGGCCAGCAGCGCCGGAGCGCTCAGGGCGGTACTGATTTGCGCAACTGCATTTACGTAGTCCGGTCCACTGGATTCGATCGGCACACTAGAGAAAAGGCGCGAGGCACGCACCAACTGGGTTTGCGGTAGTGCGCCAAGCGCGGCAATGGCGGCTTTGACCATGCTGGCTGCATCGCCCAGATTCGCGCCCAAGCCAATGGTGGCTATCACCGGTTCGCGCATGGGAGAGGGTCGGGCAACCCGCACGTCAGTCCGCAGGGTGATCACCGCCGGAGGCGCCCGTACCCGTTCCCTCACCTCCACTGCCACCACCTCCACCGCTGCGACGGCGACGGCGGCGTTTGGGGCGAGGAGCCTCTTCGCCTAAACCGGCGGACTCCGGGGCGCCTTCCGCAATCGCTTGGCGTTCGGTGGGTGCGGACCGCGTGTCGGTTCCCTCGGGCGCAGGAGCACGTTGCATCTTCGGAGCGCGAGCGCGTTTTTGCGTTTCCTGGCGAACTTGATCCACCAGATCTTCACGCAACAAATCGTCCCCCGTGCTGAACTCCTGCCACCAGTCGGCTAGCGACTCATCCACCTCACCAACATCAGCGCGCAGACGCATAAAGTCAAAAGCGGCACGAAAACGTTCTTGCTGCACTAGGCCGAAAGGCGCACTGCCGACCCGTTTTTCAAAGCGCGGTTGCATCATCCAAATCTCACGCATATCGCCCGCCAACTTGCCCCGCCCGGAGACGTCGCCAATGCGGGCGTTAAACACGTCGTCGATCGCATCTTGCAGCGCCGGGTGCGAATGCTGGCGCTGGTTCAGGCGAGTAGCCCAACCGTCGCGCACATCGGCCCACAGCGCACACGCCAGCAAAAAGCTAGGAGCCACCGGTTTGCCTTCGCCCACGCGGCGATCGGTGTCCTGCAAGGCGGCATGGACGAACGGAGAATCCGCGCGCTCCACCACTACGTCGAGCAGCGGATAAATGCCACGTGCCAAGCCAAGTTTGCGCAACTGCGCAATAGACGCCAAGGCGTGGCCGGTTTGCAGCAGCTTGAGCATTTCGTCAAACAACCGGCTTTGCGGCACCTCAGCCAATAGCGGCACGCACTTGGCAATCGGGGCAGCAGTTTTCGGATCGAGTTTGAATCCTAGTGCGCTCAGCTTGGCGCCAAAACGCACGGCGCGGATGATGCGCACTGGATCTTCCCGGTACCGCACGGCGGCGTCTCCAATCATCCGCAAGGTGTGGTTCTTAGCATCCTTAAGGCCGTTGTGGTAATCCACCACGATTTGCGTGGCAGGGTCGTAATACATGGCATTGATCGTGAAGTCACGGCGCACCGCATCCTCTTCTTGGGGGCCCCAGACGTTGTCTCGTAGCACCCGGCCGCTTGAATCCACGGCGTGTTTCATGCCCGCCAATTCACTTTTACTGGTTTTCTCATTGCCAGCGACCTGCTCGGCTGCGGCATTGTCCAAATAGGCCCTAAAGGTGGAAACCTCAATCACCTCATGCTCGCGCCCCCGACCATAGACCACATGCACGATACGAAATCGCCGACCAATGATGAAGGCACGGCGAAAAAGGCCCTTGACTTGCTCCGGCGTGGCGTCGGTCGCCACATCAAAGTCTTTGGGGCGCAGTCCGAGCAGCAGGTCTCGTACCGCACCGCCCACGATATAGGCAACAAACCCGGCTTCTTGCAATGTGCGCACCACATTAACGGCGCGGTCATCGACCAAGCTGACGTCAATGCCGTGGACGCTCACGGGCACTTCGACCCGTTTGCCAAATTTGGGCTTGCCGGCGCTGGAGCCGTCGCTGCCGGGCAGGCCAAGCAGTTTGCTGATGAATTTTTTGATCATATTTCCTTGGGGCGCATGGGTTGCCGGGGAGGCGGGAATGCGCTACAGGGCCAGGAGCTGGCGCCTAGTTAAACAGTTCGAGTATGCGCCATCCGCGCTCTTGAGCAATGACGCGCAGCGGGTCGTCGGGGTTCGTGGCGACCGGAATGTCGGCTTTTTCAAGCAATGGAAGGTCGTTAATAGAGTCCGAATAGAAGGTGCTATGCACATCGTCCCAGCCCCAACCGCGCGCAGCTAACCAGGCCTCCACGCGCAGCACTTTACCTTCACGAAAGCTCGGAATACCGCGCACCTCGCCAGTAAACCAACCGCTGCCACCGGGTGTGGTGTCACGCTCGAGGTCTACCGCCATCAGCTCATCGGCCCCCAGCGCCTGGGCAATCGGGCGAGTCACAAATTCATTGGTGGCGGTCACTACGATCACGGTCGCGCCCTCGTCCTTGTGCCGCTGCACCAATTGCATTGCCTCAGGCTTCAGCGCGGGCTGCACCACGGTACGCATGTAATCTGCATGCGCGGCCAGGCTCTGGGCCTCGCCTTGCCGTACGAAAGCGGCGGTGGCGAAGCGGGCGTATTCATAAATATCCAGCGTGCCAGCTTTGTATTGGGTATAAAAGGCGTCGTTCTGGCGGGTAAATTCGACCGGGTCGGTCCACCCACGCGCCGCCGTGAACTGACCCCAGGAATAGTCAGAGTCAATGGGCAACAGGGTGTGGTCCAGGTCAAAAAGGGCCAACTTGGGCAGGGTCATGCGTTCTCCAGCATAGATTTCACAAGCGGAATAGTAAGTGCACGCTGGGTTTGCAGTGCGTAGCGGTCCAGGGTGTCCAGCAGCTGCATCAGACTGCCCAAATCGCGACTGAAGCGGCGCAGGGTGTAGTCCATGACCTCGTCGCTCAGCACCAAGCCACGGGCGTCCGCCGCCTGGCGCAGCACCTCGCGGCTTTGGGTCTCGTCCAGCAGTTGCAAGCCCAGTACATGTCCCCAGCCCAGTCGCGTTCGCAAATCCTCGCGCAGGACCAGCGCCACGGGCGCCGAGCGGCCCGCCGCCAGCACCGGACGCGACAGCGTATGGGCTTGTACAAACCAACTGAAGGCCGTGTGCTGCAAGCCCTCGGAATACAGGTGCACGTCGTCCATCACCACGGCAGCCCAGGACTCGTCAAAGGCTGCGGGCTGCTGCGTCTCGGCGCTCAACAGGCCCACCGCCAGGCCCTGCGCTCGCAATCCCGTCACAGCGGCCTGCAGCAAATGCGTTTTGCCGCTGCCCTCTGGGCCCCAAAGATAGGTCGGTGCACTGTCGGCACGCGCGTGCAGCCAATGCTGCATGTGGGTCAGCGCCGCCGTGTTGGGACCCGGGAAATAATTGTCCAGCGTGGGCGCGTTGCTCAGGCCAATATCGAGCGCGATTTGCTGCATGGTTGCGTCAGGCGCCCTTGGTCGGCTCAGAACCTTGGTACAAGCCGCTGGCAAGATAGCCCGAACGCACCCGCCGCACCGCGACCAGCAATACCGCGCTCACGGGCAAGGCCACCAATATCCCAATAAATCCAAACAGCTGCCCAAAAGCCAGCAAAGAAAAAATGACCGCCAGCGGATGCAGTCCGATGCGCTCGCCCACCAGACGCGGCGTCAGGAAAAAACTCTCCAACAACTGGCCTAGGCCATAAACCACCGCCACCATCAGCACCGCCTGCGTGGCTCCACCGGCCGTGGAGAACTCCAACAGCCCCGCCAATAACGCCAATACCAAGCCCAGGCCATAGCCCAAATAAGGCACAAACACCGCCAACCCGGTAAACGTGCCAATCGGCAAAGCCAGGTCCAGCCCAAAAAGGCCCAAGCCCACGCTGTAATACACCGACAGCACGCCCATGACCACCAATTGGCCCCGCAGGTATTCACCCAAGACCTGGTCAGACTCTTTCAAAAAACTGTCGGTGGCCGCCCGCAGGCGAGGCGGAATCAACTCGCGCAGGGTCCGCATGAAGCGTTCCCAGTCCATCAACAAGTAAAAAAGCGCGACCGGAATCAGCACCACATTCCCGAGCACCGCGAGAGCAGCGCTTCCGCCGAGCTTGACCGAGGCCATCACCGAGCCCAGGGTATCTTCAAAATTGGCGTTCAGGTAGGTCATGACAAACGCTTTGATGCTGGGCAGGTCCAGGCTCAGTTTGATGCCCATCTTGCGCAGAAAAGGCTGTGCGGCGGTGTTCACCTTGTCCAAGAAAATGGGCAACTGGTCGCGCATCAAAGGCAGCTCTTTCACCAGAATGGGCACGATCAACAACAGCAAGCCCAACGCCAGTAACACAAAGACAAGTTCAACCAGCACGACCGCCAATACCCGCGGCACCCGGCCCTGTACCGCGGCGTCGAGCCAATCCACCAAGGGCGTCAGGGCATAAGCCAGCACACAGGCCACGACAAACGGCGCCATGACCGGAGCCAACAACCACAGCATTGACAGAAAAACCCCGGCAATGGCAGCCCAACCGGCGAACCTTTTCTGCGAATCTGTCATGACGCCTCCTTGGTGCGTTGGGGTGAACCCTTAAAATCTAGACTGATTCTATCGAGCCGGCCCTGCGCAGCAGGCCGGCGTTACCCCTTAGCCTTGCCCTCTTGCGCCTGCGCGCGATCCACTCCATGACCTCTGCCCTGCCTCCAACTTCCACCCCCCTGTCGTACAAAGCCGCCGGCGTGGACATTGACGCGGGAGACGCGCTGGTCGAACGCATCAAACCATTGGCCAAGAAAACCATGCGGGAGGGTGTGCTAGCCGGGATTGGTGGCTTCGGTGCGCTGTTTGAGGTGCCTAAACGCTACCAGGAACCGGTGCTGGTGAGCGGCACCGACGGCGTCGGCACCAAGCTCAAGTTGGCGTTCGAATGGAATATGCACGACACCGTGGGTATCGACTTGGTCGCCATGAGCGTCAACGATGTGCTGGTGCAAGGTGCCGAGCCCCTGTTCTTTTTGGATTACTTTGCCTGCGGCAAGCTCAACGTTGACACGGCCGCGGCCGTGATTGGTGGTATCGCCAAGGGATGTGAGTTGTCTGGTTGCGCGCTGATTGGCGGCGAAACGGCCGAGATGCCGGGCATGTACCCCGCAGGCGAATACGATCTGGCCGGTTTTGCCGTCGGCGCGGTAGAAAAATCCAAAATTCTGACCGGCCAAAGCGTGCGCCCCGGAGACGTGGTGTTGGGCCTGGCATCGCACGGCGTGCATTCCAATGGATTTAGCCTGGTACGCAAGTGCATCGAGCGGGCGGGTGACCAGTTGCCCCTTACGCTCGACGGCAAGCCCTTTAAACAGGCGCTGATGGAACCCACCCGCCTGTACGTGAAAAACGTGCTCGCCGCCCTGGCCGCGCATCCGCACAGCGAGCAAGCGGGAGGCATCAAGGCCTTGGCGCACATCACCGGTGGCGGCTTGCTGGAGAACATCCCCCGGGTCTTGCCTGAAGGCTGCGCCGCCGTACTCACGAAAGGCAGCTGGCCCCAAACTGAGCTGTTCGCATGGCTGCAGACCACGGCCGGCATTGACGATATCGAAATGAACCGCACTTTCAATAACGGCATCGGCATGGTCGTGGTGGTCGACGCCGCAGCCGCAGCCGCCTGTGCCGAGACCCTGCGCGCGAGCGGTGAGCAGGTGTATGAAATTGGCGTGATCGCCGCGCAGGGAAGTGGCGCGGCGGTACGGGTGGTTGGCGCCTGATTTCGAATGGTCCAAGTTCACTTTGAACGCCCCCTGGCCACTCAATCACATCGGAGTACCTCGCATGAACCCGCAAGAGCGCTTTGAAAGTTTTGCCGCGTTTTATCCCTTTTATTTGGACGAGCACGCCAACCGGGTGTCGCGGAGACTGCACTTCTTGGGCACCAGCATCGCCGCGGTGTTGCTGGTAGCGGCACTGCTGACCGGCACGCCTGCGCTGGTGGTGGCGGCCTTAGTGCAGGGCTACGCCTTTGCCTGGGTGGGGCACTTCTTTTTTGAGCACAACAAACCTGCCACCTTCAAATATCCACGCTACAGCCTGATGGGCGATTGGCGGATGTGGTTTGAAATATTGACCGGCAAGATCAAGTTCTAGCCTGCAGCGGGCTATAAAAACCGATCTAGGATTTTTTTGCTCTGCCCGTCCAGCGCCAAGTGGTCGGGCACCAGATACTGTATGCCGTGGGCATCGGCAATCAATAGTGCGTTATCGGCACCCACGCGGCGGATGTCTTCGTCGCCGCGAAGCACGAATTCACAATTTCCCCGGTCGGTGCTGACCGTCCAGGTGCAGGGGGTTGAAAAACTGCTGACCGACACAATCCGCGCAATCACCGGCATAAATTCGCGCCGGGCGAGCTCTTGGCGCAACAGGCCTTGTGCGGGTTCGGGCCATTGACCTAACTGCGGCACCCACCCTACCTCGTGGCCGCCAGTATCCAACAGCGAAACACCCTCTTCGGGCGCCTGGATCGGAAAGGCGCGGACCGGCACTACGCCCTCAAAGCGTTGGCCCTGTGCGGTGGTCAGCACCAGTTTGCCAAAAGGGGTGAGCTCGAGGCTGAAGGTATCGGCGTCATTGATTTTGGCCGGGCCAGTAGTAAGTGCGTCGGACATCATTCGCTCCCCTCTGAGGCCAACACCGGCTCGGCGTTACGTGCCTGAGCCTGGTAGAGATTGAAGTAAGCGCCTTGCGCAGCCATCAGCGCTTCATGGGTACCCTCTTCCACCACGCTGCCACGGTCCAGCACCACTAGGCGGTCGGCCCGGTGCAGGGTCGACAGGCGGTGGGCAATGGCGATGGTGGTGCGGCCTTGGACCAGGTTTTCAAGCGCTTTCTGGATTTCTTTTTCGGTCTCAGAGTCGACCGAACTGGTGGCCTCGTCCAAGATCAGGATCCGCGGGTCGATCAGCAACGCGCGGGCGATGGAGATGCGCTGGCGCTCTCCGCCGGAGAGTCCTTGGCCGCGTTCGCCCACCATCGAGTCGTAGCCGTGCGGCAGCCGCAAAATGAACTCATGCGCATGGGCGGCGCGGGCGGCGGCCACAATTTCACTCCGTGTGGCCTCGGGCTTGCCGTACGCAATGTTCTCGGCAATGGTGCCGAAAAACAAGAACGGCTCCTGCAGCACCAGTCCGATATTCCGACGGAAATCGGCAATGGCATAGGAGCGAATGTCCACGCCATCGACCAAAATGGCACCCTCGGACACATCGTAAAAGCGGCAAATCAGGTTGACCAGCGTGCTTTTTCCCGACCCACTGTGGCCCACCAGGCCAATCATCTCGCCCGGGGCGATCTTGAGGTTGATGGCCCGGTTGACGGCACGATTGCCGTAGCGAAAGCCCACCTCGCGCAGTTCAATGCGCCCCTGTACCCGGTCGACGTGCACGGGATGTTGCGGCTCAGGTACGCTGGACACATGGTCCAGGATGTCAAAGATGCGCTTGGCCGCGGACGCCGACTTTTGCGTCACGGACACGATGCGGCTCATTGAATCTAAACGACCATAAAAGCGGCCGATGTAGGCAATGGCCGCCAGCAACATCCCCACCGTGATCTCGCCGCGGGACACCTGCCAGATGCCAAAGCCCCACACCACCAGCAAGCCAATCTCGGTCAGCAACGACACGCTGGGAGAAAACAGCGACCAGATTTTGTTGATGCGGTCGTTTACCAGCAAGTTGTGGCGGTTCGCTTCGCGAAAACGCTTGGCCTCCCGCTGCTCCTGGGCAAAAGCCTTCACCACCCGAATGCCGGGAATGGTGTCCGCCAGCACATTGGTGACCTCACCCCATACGCGGTCGATTTTCTCAAACCCGGTGCGCAAGCGGTAGCGGACGAAGTGGATCATCCAGCCGATAAAGGGCAGCGGAACCAAGGTGATGAGCGCCAGGTAGGGGTTCATTGAAAACAAAATCACGGCGGTCATGACGATCATCACCACGTCGCTGGCAAAGTCTGTCAGGTGCAACGACAGATAAACCGCGATGCGGTCGCTCTCGCTGCCAACGCGTGACAGCAGATCGCCGGTGCGTTTGCCTCCAAAATATTCCAGAGAGAGGCGCAGCAGGTGCTCGTAGGTGGTGGTGCGCAGGTCGGCGGCAATGCGTTCGGATGCCAGCGCCAAGATATAGGTCTTGGCCCAACTCAAGACCCAGGCCAATATTCCTGAGCCAAGCAAACCGGACAAATACCAAAGTACCGTCGATGGCGGGATTTGCTGGCCGTTCTGGAACGGGATGAGTACCTTGTCCACCAGCGGAATTGTCAAATATGGCGGCACCTGACTGGCGGCGGTTCCCAACAGCATGAGCACAAATCCCAGCAGCAATTGGCCCCGATAGGGCCGCGCAAATCGCCACAGCCGCAGCAAGGTCCAGGTGGACGGCGGGGTATGGACCACCTTGGTGCACACCGGGCACTCCTCCTGATCGGGTTCGAGCGGGGCTTTGCAGCTGGGGCACACGGCTTGCAAAACCGGCGCGACCGGTTCGCCGCTGAGGGAGATGTTTTGCTGGACCTTAAATTGGTCCACCAGCCGCAGCGCCTGCAAATTTTGGCCCAACGTAAACCGCCACCGCTGCAGCAGACCTTGGGAGTCCGCCAGCTCAAGGTGTCCCACGCCGGCATGATCGTGGTGTTGGAGGGTCAGGCCGGCCCGGTAGGGCCAGCATTGATCGGCACTGGCAAGGGAGTTGAGGCTGAACAAGCGCTGGTTCGTCGCCAGCACGACCGATGGCACAAAGTGCAGCCGCTCGTCCAAGTCAACCTCCAGGCAGGCCTGCACGTTCTCTTGGGAGTGCAGGCGCGACTGAACCGCTTGGCGCCACGCCGCTGGAACTTCCCCAGCGGGCGCAGGCACTGCAGATACTTCAAAAGTCATGTCGTTGAATCACTATTTGGGAAAAATCGATCCGAGCGGAACCGCCTACCAAGGGGAAGCGCAAACTGCAATAAACCCCCACTATGCCTGAGGCGCTCGCCGCCCCGGGATGGGGCACGCCCTTGAGCGAGAATACACAACGCACCATGAACCCCAACGGTGGACCGATCCATCCGCCTTATTCCATGACGAGCCAGAAAAAAATCGACATTTTGCGGGTCAACTACCTGCGCGGCCCCAATATCTGGACCTACCGGCCCGTCATCGAAGCCTGGGTGGACATCGGTGCCCTCGAAGATTTTCCGTCCAACACCCTGCCCGGGTTTGTGGAACGCTTGATGGCATGGTTGCCCAGCCTGATTGAGCACGAGTGCAGCCCCGGCGTTCGCGGCGGCTTTCTGGAGCGGTTGCGGGAGGGAACCTGGGCGGCGCATATCTTGGAACATGTTTGTCTGGAGTTGCAAAATCTCTCGGGCATGCGAACCGGGTTCGGCAAAGCGCGGCAGACCTCCAAAGTAGGCGTTTACAAAGTCGCTTTTCGCACCCGCCAGGAACACGTGGGTCGCGCCGCGCTGAACTACGGGCGCGATTTGCTGCACGCCGCCATCCACGACACCCCGTTTGACCTGGGCGCCGCGATTGCCGACCTGAGCGACATGGTGGACTCTCTTTGCCTGGGCCCCAGCACCGCGCACATTGTGGACGCGGCCACGGCGCGCGGCATTCCGCACATTCGCTTGACCGAAGGCAATCTGGTGCAACTGGGCTACGGTATCGCCCAGCGCCGCATCTGGACCGCCGAGACGGACCAGACCTCGGCCATTGCCGAAGAAATTGCCAGTGACAAAGACCTGACCAAATCGCTGCTGCAAGCCTGTGGCGTGCCGGTTCCTGAGGGCGAACTGGTACGCAGTGCGGAAGCCGCTTGGGAAGCCGCGCAAAGTATTGGACTGCCCGTGGTGGTGAAGCCTTACGACGGCAACCATGGGCGGGGCGTGTCGCTCAACCTGATAGAGCGTGCCGAGGTGGAAGCGGCATACCACCTGGCACACCGAAAAGGCGGAGGCAGTGTCATCGTCGAGAAATTTGTTCAAGGCGACGAGCACCGCCTGCTGGTCGTCGGCAAAAAGGTGGTGGCAGCTGCACGCGGTGATGTGCTGTACGTGCAAGGGGACGGCGTGTCCACCATCGACCAACTGGCCGAGACGCAAATCAACTGCGATCCGCGGCGGGGACGGGGTGAAGATTTCCCGCTCAATGTGGTGACCCCCAGCGACAGTGCGGAGATCATCCTCGAACTTGAGCGTGTCGGTCTGAACGCCCATTCGGTACCGGCCGCAGGCCAGCGCGTGCTGATTCAGCGAAACGGCAACGTGGCGCTGGATGTAACCGAACGGGTGCACCCCAGCGTGGCGGCAGCGGCTGCACTCGCCGCCCGCGTGGTGGGCTTGGACATCGCCGGCGTGGACATGGTGTTGCAAGATTGCAGCCTGCCCTTAAGCAGCCAACGCGCCTGCGTCATTGAGGTGAACGCGAGTCCAGGCCTGTTGTCCCACATCAAGCCAGCCAACGGCGACGGACAGCCCGTGGGCAAGGCCATCATGGAACACTTGTTTGCCCCCAAAGTCAACGGGCGCATTCCCATAGTGGGGATCACCGGTACACACAACACCGGTCGTATCGCCCGCCTGGTGGCCTGGCTGGTCCACATCAGTGGCAAACACGTTGGTCTGGCCTGCAGTGAAGGGCTGTACCTTGACGGCCGCCGGGTCGATGCCCGGGACAGTACGCATTGGGATGCCGGTCAACGTATTCTGATCAACCGCTCGGTCCAAGCGGCGGTCTTCGAGAACCCCAGCGCCACGATTTTGGGTCAGGGCCTGGCCTACGACAAGTGCGACGTTGGCGTGGTCACCGACGTCACATGGCTGCCCGCATTAAGCGACTTCGACATTCTGGACAACGAGCAAAACTACAAGGTGGCCCGGACCCAGGTCGACGTGGTGTTGCCCAGTGGCACCGCGGTACTCAATGCCGCCGATGCGCAGGCGCTGGAATTAGCCGCTCTCTGCGATGGCAAGGTAATTTTTTATGCCCTGTCAGCCGACCATCCCACCTTGGTGCAACACCTTGGGACGGGCGAACGCGCAGTGTTTTTGCGCGAAGGCGCGATCGTTCTGGCCCAGGGCACGCATGAAATCTCGCTGTTGCGCCTGGCCAGCCTCAAACCGACCAAGGCGGCCCAACCCGAGATGGTGATGGCCGCCGTGGCCGCGGCCTGGGCATTGAACATTCCGCCCGAACTGATTGGTGCGGGATTGCGTACCTTTGAGTCCAACCCCCATAAAACGCCGTATTGAAGCGCCCTGCCCAGCGCTCCACCTGAAACGCCCCACCCAGCACCCTAACGAACACGCCATGGAAGTCACCCGCCTACGCGCACTGCGCGGCCCAAATCTTTGGAGCCACCACACTGCCATTCAAGTCGTCGCCACGTGCAGCCCCGAGGAGTGCGATGTGGGCCAGCTGCCTGGTTTTGAGACCCGACTGCGGGCGCGTTTCCCTGAGGTGAGCCCGTTTCACACCATTGGCAGCGAAGGCGCAGTGCCGATGGCGCGGGTGCTGGAACTCGCTGCCCTCGGCTTGCAGGCGCAGGCGGGCTGCCCGGTCACCTTCAGCTGCACCAAGCCCACCCTGGAGGTCGGCGTCTTTCAGGTGGTGGTGGAGTACAGCGAAGAAGACGTCGGGCGCTTGGCTTTTGATTTGGCGGAAAAACTGTGTGCGGCTGCGCTGGAGAACGCGCCGTTTGATCTGGCAGGCGCACTGGAACAGCTACGAGAACTCGACGAAGACGTACGCTTGGGCCCCAGCACCGGCTCGGTGGTGAACGCGGCGCTGGCGCGCAATATTCCGTACAGCCGCATGACGTCGGGCAGCATGGTGCGATTTGGCTGGGGCAGCAAACAGCGCCGAATTCAGGCGGCCGAAATTGACGCGACCAGTGCCATTGCCGAGGCAATTGCCCAGGACAAAGAACTTACCAAAAAGTTGCTTCACTCGGCGGGCGTTCCGGTTCCGATGGGCCGTGCCGTGACCGATGCCGATGACGCCTGGCAGGCGGCCCTCGAAATCGGGCTGCCGGTCGTGGTCAAGCCGCTGGACGGCAACCAGGGCAAGGGCGTAACCGTCAACATCACTACGGAAGACCAATTGCGCGCGGCCTACACGGTGGCCACCGAGTTTCGGGATCGCATTTTGGTGGAGCGTTACATGCCGGGCAACGATTTCCGGCTGCTGGTGGTGGGCGACAAGCTGGTGGCGGCCGCCCGGCGCGACCCGCCCAAGGTCGTGGGAGATGGCGTACACACCGTGGCGCAGCTGGTCGACCTGGTCAACCTGGACCCCAAACGCGGCAGCGGCCATGCCACTTCGCTCACAAAAATTCGCTTTGACGAGATCGCCCACGCTTGTTTGGCCGGTCAGGGCTTTAGCGCCGAGACGATTCCGGCCAAGGGCCAGCGCGTGAATTTGCGCAACAACGCAAACCTGTCCACCGGTGGCTCGGCCACGGACGTGACCGACGATGTCCACCCCGACGTCGCTGCGCGGGCCGTGGCAGCGGCCCACATGGTGGGCCTGCATATCTGCGGCGTGGATATGGTGTGCGACAGCATTCTTCATCCAATTGAGGAACAAGGCGGCGGCGTGGTGGAGGTCAACGCCGCGCCGGGCTTGCGCATGCACCTGAGTCCGTCGTTTGGCAAAGGCCGCCCGGTCGGCGAGGCCATCATTTCGCAACTGTTCAAGAACGGCCAGGATGGGCGAATTCCGATCATTGCCGTGACCGGCACCAACGGCAAGACGACGACCGTGCGCCTGATCTCGCATCTGCTGGCGCACCAGGGTTGGTGCGTCGGTATGACCAACACGGACGGCGTTTATGTGGGTGGTCAGTGCATTGACACTGGCGACTGCAGCGGCCCCAAGAGCGCCAAGAACGTGCTGCACCACCCTGATGTGGACGCCGCTGTGCTTGAAACCGCACGCGGCGGCGTGCTCCGCGAAGGCCTGGCGTTTGACTATTGCGACGTCGCCGTGGTGACCAACGTGGGCAGCGGCGATCACTTGGGTCTGAACTACATCACCACGGTGGACGAACTGGCGGTGCTCAAGCGCGTGATCGTCCAAAACGTGTCTCCAAAAGGCACGGCGGTACTCAATGCCGCTGACCCGGTCGTGGCCAAGATGGCCGCCAAGTGCAAGGGCGCGGTGACGTTTTTTGCGCTTGACCAATTCAACCCCGTGATGGCCACGCACCGCGCGCAAGGCCATGCGGTGGTGTACGTGGAAAACCAGCAGCTGGTGGCCTCCAAAGGCGCGGTTAAGCACTACATTGACCTAGCAGACGTTCCGGTGACGCTGGGTGGAACGATCGGATTTCAAGTGGAAAACGTGATGGCCAGCGTGGCCGCGGTGTGGGCGCTGGGTCTGGACTGGAACACGATTCGCGGCGGACTGGCCAGTTTTTCGACCGATGAGAACAATGCCGCTGGCCGCTTCAACCTATTCAAATACCGGGATGCCACCGTGATTGCCGACTACGGCCACAACCCTGACGCGATGGTGGCTTTGGTCAATGCAGTCAGCACGATGCCGGCCACCCGCCGCTCGGTGGTCATCAGTGGTCCGGGCGACCGGCGCGACCAGGACATTCGCCAGATTACGGAGATTTTGGGTGACACTTTTGAAGAAGTGGTGATGTTCGAAGACCAGTGCCAGCGGGGTCGCCAGGACGGCGAGGTGCTCGCACTGCTGCGCGAAGGCTTGGCCAACGCCAAAAAAGCCACCCAGCGGTCGGAAATTTATGGCGAATTTTTGGCCATCGACAAAGCCATGGATGCGCTGCAACCCGGTGAGTTGTGCCTGATTCTGGTGGACCAGGTACAGGAGGCGATGGACTACATTGCCGCCAAAATCGCTAAAGACGCATAAGCGCGGGCGAGCGCCTTCCCCAAAGACCTGCAAGGTATTCACGTCACCTTGACCGCAACCCTTTCTAGAAAGCATCCCATGTCAGATTCCACCGATTACGTCCCACCCAAAATTTGGACCTGGAACAAAGCCAATGGCGGGCGTTTTGCCAACATCAATCGCCCGGTGGCAGGCGCTACCCACGAGCAAGCCTTGCCTCGCGGCAAGCACCCGCTGCAGTTGTACTCATTGGGCACGCCAAATGGCGTCAAGGTGACCGTGATGCTGGAAGAACTGCTGGCAATGGGCCACGGTGGCGCTGAATACGATGCCTGGCTGATTCGGATTAACGAAGGCCAGCAGTTTGGCAGCGGCTTTGTGGCCGCCAACCCGAATTCCAAAATCCCTGCACTGCTCGACTACAGCCATGGGGGAGGCCACTCCGTTCGGGTATTTGAGTCAGGCGCGATTTTGTTGTACCTGGCCGAGAAGTTTGCCGCACTGGTGCCCACCGATCCCGCCTTGCGGGCCGAATGTCTGTCATGGCTTTTCTGGCAAATGGGCAGCGCGCCCTACTTGGGGGGTGGTTTTGGGCATTTCTATGCCTATGCACCCTTCAAAATTGAATATGCGATTGACCGCTTTGCCATGGAGGTCAAGCGCGAGCTCGACGTGCTGAACCGCCGCCTGGCGGAGAGCCGCTTCATCGCGGGCGACGACTACACCATTGCCGACATCGCCATCTGGCCTTGGTATGGTGGCATGGCCAAAGGCCAGTTGTATGAAGGTGGCGAATTTTTGCAGGTGCAGGAATACACCCACGTGATTCGCTGGGCGGACGAGATCGCCCAGCGCCCGGCCGTGCGGCGAGGCCGCATGGTGAACCGGGTCATGGGGCCGCTGGAAAGCCAGCTGCACGAGCGCCACGACGCCAGCGACTTCGATACCCAAACCCAGGACAAGCTCCAAGCCAAAGCTTGAGCATCCTGAGGGGCGCCACGGCCTAGGCGATTAGCGGGCTTTTTTGGCCTTGGTGCTTGGCGAGGCGGAAGCGGCCATCGAAGCACCTTGGGCCATTGCCGACTCAATCGCGTTTTCGGCAGTCGAGGCAGCGGCTTTCAGGCCCTTGGCTACAGCAGCAAAGGCCTCGGGCTGGGGGTGTGCCTTCTCTACCGCATCGACCGTGCTGTTGAATTGGCCGAAGCTGAGGGCAGTGGCCTCTTGCAGGTTCTTGGCAAACATGGCCATACCTGCTTCGGCAGAGGCTTTCATGATTTCAAATGCGGCCTGTGGGTCTTTGATGCCCTTGATGGACTCCACGGTCTCGGCAATTGCGCTTTGGGCCTGAGCCGCCTGCTTTTGAGCCAAATCGGCCCAGGCCTTCAGATTTTCTTGTGCTGGTTTGACAGCGTCCTGCATCGCTGCCGGGTTAAAAGCAGGCGCCGACTCCGAAAGTGTCTTGGCGATGGTTTCAAAGGGGGTGTTCTTGAACATGGGATTCCTTGGTAAAAATGTTGCAGTGCAGCAATTATGAACCAATTTCCAGCCGAGCGCCTTTTTTCATTGATAAATAGGACCAATGTGGTAATTTGTGCACACGGTGCTTCAGGCGATGGGAAACCGCATGAGGCCCGGACACAGCGGTTGGCACAAGGCACCGCAGGCGGCAGACAGTGCTGCCGCCGCTGGGTTTAGTCTGCGCTAAAGCTCACCACGTCGGCTACCGCGCGACGCACCTTGCGGGGCCAGTTACCGGGTGCGGGGCGACCCACGGCGATCAGCATGACCGGAATTTCGTTGGCGGCGAGCTTGCACTCCGCGCTGACCGCTGCCGGGTCGAAACCAATCATCGCACCAGACACCAGGCCCTTGCCATGGGCGGCGTACATCAGCGTCATAGCGGCCATCGAGGCGGAGCGGATGGCCTCGTCGCGCTGAAACTGGTCCTTGCCTTCGTACATACCGTTGGCCATCCCAATCCAGCCGTCAAAAGCCGCTTGGTCGATGTAGCCACCGTCGAGCATGGGCTTGATCAAAACCGGCAGGTCCTTGTGGCCACCGATTTTTCCCACCACCGCAAAAGTCACGGCAGCGTCACCCACTTTGGGCTGGTTGAAGGCAGCCGCTTTGAGTCGGGCTTTGGCGGCAGGCGTGTTCACCGCCACCAGGCGCCAGTTCTGTTGGTTGAAGGACGTGGGGGTCTGGTTGGCCAGTTCTGCCAGCTCAGTGATCTCGGCCTGAGACATCACGTGGGTGGGGTCAAAATTATTGGCAGAAGTGCGGCCGTTGATGGCGCTGAAAACGTCGGTCATGGAATGAACCCTCGATGGGTGTGGAATAGGAGAAACAGAGAAACCTGAAGTGACTCTGGCGCTCTATCTTACGTCGGGTATGGGCAAGCCAGCGCCAAAGACCGCATCCCGCCAACTATCCGATAGATTTCCTTCACCATCCCCCGCTGCCGGGCCCACCCTTGAACGGTCCCGCCAAGTCGGGGGTAATCCAGCCTCCATAAAAGGCGCCTTCTTGCGGAACTACCGGCGCTCCATCCACGCTGCACTCGAGGTCATGGGCATAAAACGCGATGCACTGAGCCAGGGGCTCAGCCCCGGGCAGGGGCTGCGGATAACTCCAGGCCACGTGCGGCAGGCAGTGCGCCCCGTCCACCAGATCCCAATAGTGTGCAGGACCCTTCCATTCGCAAAAAGAGCCGCGCCCCGCAATCCGCAACACCTCTCGTTGCACATCCGCCAGCGGCAAATAAAACGTGGGCGGATGGGAGGTCTCCCGAACCGCCCAAGCACCTGAGGTGCGCGCAATTTCTCGTCCACGCCAGGCCACGGCAATTTCACGGAAGTCCCGAACCAGATCTGGTGGACGTGGAAAGTCCCAGACGGAGACTTGTCCGGGCCCGGGCAAATCGGCAAACGGGGGGCGGCCCTGCCCACGCCAATGCCATTGGGCGCGGGCTCTTTCCAAGGCTTCAAAGTTGTTGCTCATAGCGCTTGAGCATAACGAGATCGCGGACAGAGAATTGAAATCGTGATGACCCGTCACCCTAATCATCTTGGGGCATCGCAGAGGTA
>Ga0214921_10003044_pt1 | contig 26327 bp, 33 predicted proteins | sample LL1505_MetaG_FD_177992 | JGI IMG/M metagenome (GOLD analysis project Ga0214921, IMG submission 177992) | Freshwater microbial communities from Lake Lanier, Atlanta, Georgia, United States - LL-1505 | ecosystem: Environmental > Aquatic > Freshwater > Lake | place: USA: Georgia | collected... | reverse complement strand
CGCACATACTCTTAAGGTCAACCCTTCATATCCCCACATGTCATTGAAGGTTACTGTTATGTGTCGCCTTTCGGTGTATGATGTAACATCCTTATTACAATACCGACATTCCATACTTTACTAATGGCATAATTTGACATATCAATTTTTGTACTACCGATTTGAATTAGTTAATCCGCGGTACACACAATCGGCGAAGGCGATGTCGCACTTGCAGGTAACATCTGTGATAGGAGGCCAAAGAGATCCGATGCGCGAGATCCGCATGCACGTGACACTGTATACATAATGTATCCAATCCAGCCTGCACCGCCCGCACATAGGATACTCAAGAAGATACCAAGAGTTCCACGACCTTCGCAACCAGTCATCGTAACTAGTCTGACCACTAAGAGCATTATAGATATCGCACCAAGTACACTAATAACATTGATTGCACCATGTGTACGCTTTTCATGACTTTCTGGATCAGCGTTTCGTGATGCGGGCGCCATGAGACTATCCACCGCATTTGACATCGCATATCCAATGAAGAATGCAACCTCCATCAACCAAAAACTTGGAACGGATGCACCATCTCCAATGCTTGCAGGATCATAGGCCTTGAATCCTTTTGCAACATTCACAGCCGGTATGATATTACAAGCGTCACTTGTAGATCGTGTCCACCACAGAGTATAGCCCGGTGCAAAACTTTTTAGTATATAACCAAGAGAGATCTGTAATATAATTGTATACAGCGGCATTAATACAACAAGTCCTGCAGCAAGATTTGCGTGTGCGACAGATCCAGTTGTAATTGTAAAAAGCAGCGACGTTGCCGTGAGCACAATTGGCAACTGTTGAATTCCACGGTAGCCATATTCTTTTATCCCAGATATAATGCCTGAGGCTGATGTCAAAGACATTCTAACTCTAGACAATTTATTATGACGGACCACATACATACATCGGTTTACCACTTTCGCCTGCACTTTGTATCATGGGTAAATTCAAGATATTTAGGCTATCACGACCAAATATAGTCTTATTCTGATATACAATTACAATACCCGTAATAAGTCCAAATATCAGAGACATTAGAAGTGTCTCAAATGACTCACATCCATATGAATATCTGAAGATTAACATAACAAAGGCTAAGGCTGCACTTAATACAACTGACACCGTTGTTCTTGTAGTTAGATCACCACCCAAGGTCTTTATTTCCCGTTCAAAGTGTTTCACTGAACCGATCATATACGAAATTATACCCGCAAGAAAAAACATGGTCGGAGAGGGAAAATACGAGGGCTTTCCAATTGTTTCTAGAAGTGAGATTCTCATAGTATTTGAAAAGGCCATACCAGGCTGGCATGACATATGGAGTGCATCATGCTGAGCACCTATGGGAGCAATACTTCCAATAAGAGACGCACTAAAACGCTGAATAAGCATCAATTCAATCATTGTCAATAGTAAAACACCATATGACTTACATAGACTGATTATAGAATACAAGGCAGTACCTAGAACTACGCTATCCGGAAGTAAGCGAAGTGTCTCTATCATCATGGGAACAACAGATTCATTTATAAGAGCAGTGATATGTTCAAATAATGTTGGATCACCGGCGGGCATAAGGCCTATCTAACATATTTATATAAAGCAATGGGTATCCCTTCGTACTATAGGACACTCATTACCAAAATTCCACATGCTATTAAAAGAAAGTCTCCTGAGTCAGCTAATACACTCGTTATTGATATGAACTGTATGATTTATCACGTACTTCGTGAACCCACCATGTTGGCACATCCATATCCTGGTGAAATAGGTCGTCTTGAGTGGGAACGCAAACTCCAAGATGAAGTTTGTAAATATTTAACACACATATGGAGGGCTGCGGGATCCCCTGTACATGTCTATATTGCACTTGACGGAGTTGTACCTTATGCGAAAATTAAGCAACAGCGCTTTCGCCGATTCAAATCTGCCGCAGCACGTGAGACACTTGAAACGCCTGAATGGGACACAAACGCTATTACGCCAGGTACAGCCTTTATGGCGGCGGTGGCGGCAGCCTTACGCTTAGCCGGTGCTCGCTTCAACTGGATTATCAGTGATACGGATGATCCAGGTGAAGGAGAACATAAGGTATTAAAATGGCTTCTAACAACTGAGTTGAAGACGGGTCCAGTTATTGTATATGGGTTAGATGCAGATCTTATCCTACTATGCCTCTTAGCCGGAGATAAGTTAGGCCCACAGTATCCCATCTATCTTCTTCGTGAGGCTATGGCCTTCGGAAAACTCGTTCGTTTAGATAAGTCTGATGAGGTTGAATTATGTTTTTTTCAGGTTGGAACACTTCGTGAGTCTCTACAGCGTGATACTCCCTGGTCACGTGAACAATTCTATGATTACATCTTTGGAATGTCCTTCTGTGGAAACGATTTCCTCCCCACGGGTCTCTCTCTCCGTATACGAGATGAGGGGCATGCAATTCTCTTATCGGGTCTAGCGGCCTTATGGAAATCAAATCAACATCTAGTGATCTTTGATACTGATGGTGTGGCTCGTCCATGCAAGGAAGGATTGCTCACATTTACAGGATGGATACAGGGTCAAGAAGAGCGTCTTATTCTGACAACAATTAAGCGTAAGATGGCTGCTCGTCTTGGTGAAAATGAAGAGGACAATCTTCCTTTAAAAGAACAGGCTGAGGCTCCTCTTATAAACGGTCAGCATCTCCGTCGTGGATGGCAGTCCGTTTATAATAGACTGGCTCTTGGTGATGATAGTATAGAGCAGCGAAAGGCAAGGGTAGCCGATTTCTGGCGTGGATGGTGCTGGATTCTGGACTATTATCAAGGTCGCCGTGTAGACTTAGAGTGGGTCTATCCTGCAGGATATCCACCTACATGGCGTGACCTTAACGATTTCTGTATTCTACCCGAGGCAGATGACTGGTCTGTAACAGAACCCTTGAAACCTCAGGAACAACTCGCACTTGTACTTCCTATGAGCAGTTGGGGTCTATTACTAAAGACACCTTTTCGTACCTTACCTGCAACTCTGCCACAATTCTGGCCACAGGGGTTTGCGCTAGAGACCTTTGGAAAGCGCTTCGGCTGGGAGTGCGAACCTATGATTCCGATGCTGAGTCCGGCTAGGCTTCGCTGCGCTATGAAGGCTACCGAATGAATAGACAGGGATAGAAAGGATGGGAAACAATCACTCTTTACCCGAACCCCATGTAAGAATTTACAGAAATCTATTGCAGCTACAGTCTCCTGCAACACGTGTTCAAATGATAGAAACTCTCTTATCTGGTCAAGAATATGTCGCTTCTGCGAAGCAGGCTGGACTCTATGGTCCAATTCTTACATATGTTGCTTCTGTCCGTCGTGGAGATCCCTCCCTCCTTCCCGGTGAACGGGTCGCACCCGGTGGCCAACAACTCGCACACGGTGGCCAAAACCAACAAGTACTCATGGGTGGCGAACAGCCTAGAAGATCCGTCGCTGAAACAAGGGTTGTTAGCCGCTCAGGAGATCCAGGAGCCCACACCAAGGCCATCTCCTTCTTCTCTCAATGTCTCCAGATTCTAGGTCTAGAGGAGGAGGTTGCGCTCAATGAGCAAGTGTTGAAGGCTGCATACAAGAAGGCCTCAATGTCCGCGCATCCCGACAAGGGTGGTTCCGAAGAGGCATTTGATGCCGTTACACGCGCATATGCATATCTAGGCGAGATTCTCCGGCGTGTACGAGGAGGTCGTTCGGGTGAGATGGTCAATATAGCCGAAGAATCACCTGCGAGACTTGCCGCTTCCAGAGAGCAGACCTCCGAGGTATGGAAAATGGCCGAGCCTGTAAAACTCAATCCAAAGAGTCTCAACGTTGATTTATTTAACAAGGTCTTTGAGGAAACTCGTCTCCCCGATCCAGATGGGGACGGGTACGGAGACTGGTTAAAGAATGCCGAGGGTTCGGCACCTTCCAATAAATTCAGCGGGAAGTTCAATCGTTCCGTCTTCAACGAGGCTTTCGAGAATGAGATCAAATCTCGTGCATCTCAAGGAATGTCTATGACAATGAGACAGCCTGAGGCTCTCACAATGGCGCCTAATATGGGAATTGAACTCGGTCGTGAGAGGCCGGAAGATTTTACCGGCGCAAATCTGAATGGCCTCAAGTATACGGATTTGAAAAAGGCTTATACAAGTGATTCAACCTTCAGTCACCAAGTCTCAGATGTACGTGTAAGTAACAAGTCCTTTGATGCGGCCGCATCAGAAAGAAAGGGTACGGTAGTACCTCTATCCGCCGCTGAGATGGAGGCGATTGCAGAAGGTGATCGGCGAATGGCTCAACGGCAAGCGAAACAGGCAACTCGTATTTCAGAAGAGGATCGCCGTATCACTGAACACTTCCAAAAAATGCAACGCTATGTAATAACAAATCAATAAGGTAATCAGAAGAGATGAACGATTGGATGATGCCACTTACATTAGGAATTGTTGCTGTTGTAGCAGTTGCAATTGGTGCCGGCGTCAGTCAAGGAATAGTGAATCAGAATCCCTTTGAGGATACAAATCTTTTTCAGCGTAACATGGATAAACCAGTGATCTGGGTCTTCTATGATACTTCTATTCCTAATGCTCGTCACTATGCTGATTTTAACGCCCGGTCTTCTAGAGCCTTAAATTTACCTTTCTTGAATCTCTGCTACGAGTCAATTGCCAAGCAGAATTCAAGCCAGTACCGTATAGAGGCCGTAAGCGGCCTAGCAGATCTTGCCGAGAAACTTGGAGGGTGGGATCAACTGCCTAACAAACTACAGAATCCTCTTGTCACACTTGAGTCCACGGATCTTGCTTGGATCCGTTCAGCCTTACTAAGTAAGTTCGGTGGGCTCTGGGTTGCGCCTGCTACCGTCTGTATCCGTCCATTTGGAGCCCTGCCTAACAAGCCTGTCTTCTTTGGAACCGATTCAGATGAAACCTTTGTCGGAACTGCTGGAACCGCTGTACCGAATTTTCAGGTTGCATGGTCACCTGCTGCTGGGAATCCACTCTGGGCTGCGTGGGAGGCAAAGTCCAGACAACGCCTTAACTCTTCCGGTGGAGGTGACGTGGCTCGTGGAGATCATAAGTGGGAATATCTAGCTGTGACTACTCTCTTTCCTGGATCTGAGGTACGCCCTCTTGCTGAACTTGGACGCAAGGGAGCAGCCGGTCGCAGAATTCAGATTGAGGATTTACTGGCGGCAGGGCAGGAGGGTGATCTACCCTTTCAGATCGGCAGCAAGGCTAACTATGTGGCCCTACCGTGGCCTGAACTCGCGGTTCGTAGGAACTTCGGATGGTTTTTGAAAATGTCTGAAAGCCAGATTGCAGAAAGCGATCTGGTCATCAGGGATTTATTTCACATGGCGGGCGTTCTTTGATTATAAGAAAAGCACGCAAATTTCTTCCCCTTGCCGTAACATACGAGGTGTCGCAGGATGTATTTGATACACCGTGCGCTTCTTCCCCTGATGCAGACGTTCATAACTTTGTATGCGAAAGCCATGGATTGGTAGGGTATGCCGGAGTAAGGTTACAACTCTGCGCGCGTCTAGATTATCAAAGTACCGCTTTGCCTTACATGGCAAATAGTACGGTTCTAAGAGAGGTGCCCATGTCTCAAGAGTATCTAGTCTAAGATCTTCTAAACAAAAGACCTTTGTATCAGTAATTCCTGTAAATCCCAGATTAGTTAACATAAGTGTTACAAGATCTATTGGCGGTGTCTCTCTAAATAATTTACTCATCTAGGACCGCCTTCTTACTGGGAGAGTGAAGACTCCACGGCTTTACTTCACCGCACGCAGTCATCAGATCAAGAATACTTGATCTTGATTGACTATGATAAATCCAACTTTTGATAAGAAATTGCTGTATATTATACCATGCACGATGATCCACTGCAGTTATAATTACAATACTATGTTCTAACTCAAAAAGTATATCTTCAAAGGAATATCCAAGTTCCCAAATCTTATACATCTGTTTCTGTGCATCTTCCCATTTACATGTCATTAATGTTTCAAGCAGATTGCGCATAGATCCCCAGACATGGGGGTCAAAGGTTGTCTTAATATAATTTAAATCTAGGGTGTCCCATCCCTCAGATAATTTCAAGGAATACAGCATGCGAACAAGACTCTGAAATTTCATGATTGAACATACCGATAATAGAATCAATTCATTCTTTGCATCATCTGTAATACTGCTTGGAGTAAACCCCTCGCGGCGAATAATCTCATTATAAACATCTAGACTTGAGATTGGATCAATAACAATGATATGGCATCTTGACTGTAGGGGTGCAATCAGTGACTCTTGATTCTGACTAATGAAGATAAAGCGTGTAATATGGTCGAAGGTTTCCATAGGACGTCTGAGTGCCTGTTGAGAAATCGCGGGGAGTGTATCACAGTCATCTATAATAATCCACCGATAGACTCCCTTGCGAGGTGCAATCCATCTCACATGGTCGTTTAAGATTTGACGAAAGGTGTGAATGCCGCGATCTTGGTGGGAAGAAATCTCTACACAGTATTCGGACCTTTCCTTATCTGTGACTCCAACCCTATTAAAATAGGTATTTAGAAAATCTTTTGCGATCGTTGATTTTCCGGTTCCTGGGAACCCGACAAGAAAAATATGAGGGGGGTTCTCTAGACATGCTTCTAATTGATCAATTATGGTGTCCATTCCAATTAAAGATGTCTTAATTTTCTTCACTGGTACAGCCATCTATAAAAATGAAGGTAACAATGACTTAAGCCTTTCCGCAGATCACATTAGAAGAATGCCCTCTATCGTATGGTATGGTGGTGTTAAGTACTTATTAACTCGTCATGCAGTTTATTGTAAGGGCTGTAAGGATACAATTGAAAGTAAACATGATCGCGATTTTAAGATTTGTGGATGCGGTTTGATAGGAATTGACGGTGGAATCTCTAATGGAAATCGTATTCTAGGTGATCCATCCATAATTGAAGATAGGTCTATATATACTGCATTCGTAAATGGTAAGAAAGTTTATCTGCAGCCGGTCTAAACTACATCTACCTGAAATGAGAAGATGAGTAACAGGGACCTCTATCAGGTTCTAGGGGTGGCCCGTGATGCGGATAACTCTGAGATTAGAAGTGCGTATAAGCAATTGGCGAAGGAGCATCATCCTGACAAGGGCGGCGATCCTGAGAAGTTCAAGGAGATCAGTCAAGCTCATGAGATTTTAGGTGATGATGCAAAGCGTCAGAATTATGACATGACTGGTAGCACATCAGATCAGCCTGAAATGGGCCATCCATTCGGTGGTGGGCCTTTTGGTGGGGGTATGCCGTTTGGTGGAATGCCCTTTGGAGGAATGCCAGACATGTTTGCTCAGATGTTCAGTGGTATTCCAGGCATGCCTCCTACACAAGGCCGCAAGCGTGAGGGGAAGGGTCCAGGCAAGACTCAGGATCTTCCTCTCCGAATTTCAGACTACTATCACGGTCGTAATCTGAGTGTAAAACTCGGTCGTCAGGCATTCTGTAAGGACTGTAAGGGATCTGGTGCTATTACTGTGAAGAACTGTGATAACTGCAGTGGCCAGGGTGTCGTTAGTCAAATGGTCAATATGGGTCCCATTCAGATGGTAGGGCATTCACCCTGCGGGGCCTGTCGTGGAAAGGGTCAACAGAATGTGGGTCAGTGTCAAACATGTAATGGGCGGGCTCTGCTCCCCGAAGAAAAGACACTTGAGATCAAGGTTGAGCCAGGTATGATGTCTGGTAACACGGTAGTCTTCACATCTGCATGCTCTGATCATCCTCAACATACAGAGGCTGGTGATGTGACGGTAGTCTTGCGTGAGGCTGATGAAGATGGTATGGCTGCATCATGGAAGCGTGAGGGTACGAAGTTGAAGACCTCTATCACGCTGAATTTGACGGAGGCTCTTCTAGGAACAGTGCGAATCCTACAAGGTCATCCAGGGTTCGCCAATGGTGTACCCGTTGAGATTCCTGCCGGTATCCAGAATATGTGGACCGGAACAATGCCAGGCTTGGGTATGCCGGTAAGAGGAACACCCAAGTTTGGAGATGCATATATTACAGTTCTAATTACACCAACTGCTGATGAACTGGCTGCTATTAAGTCTGCTGCTGTAACAATGAAGACATTCTTGCCTAGACAGCCTGAGTCACCTGTAAGCTCGGAGACAACCCGGGTGGGTCGCTGGTCAGCAGTTTAGGCCTTAGGGAGAAAGGCGGAGGGATCCTTCGCCATTGACCACTCGTAATTGAGCCCAGCCTGTTTCTCAAGACCGCTTGGGAGAAGCATAGGATTCGCGTTTACTTCGGCGGGAGAAAGGTGAAGGCCACCGTGAGATCCTCCACGGTGCTTTCTACGATTTGTCTTTCTGTTGCGGTTGCGGCGATTCCGGTTACGACGTCCACCGTCCTGCATGCCCTGGATACCAGCAATTGCTACATCAAGAGGACCTGTGCGGGAGGCGGGGATCATCGCTGTAGGAAGTGTGCTAGCGACCACTGAGGATGGGTATGGTCCTAAAGAACCACCAGCCTGCGCCGCATTAATAATACTTCCCTGAACAACCGTATTAGGATAGATTCCCAAGCCACCGCCGTACTGCCCCTTGTGGATGCCGAGATACTGTCCACCCTGCGCTAGGGAGTCCTTCATTGGCATATTCATACTTGTATCGCCTAGAGGAGCCATTCCACCCATCATTGCGCGTCTACTGCGATTGCGTCTGTTACGGCGTGTAGGCGCATTAAGGCGGTTACGGCGTGTAGGCGCATTACGCCGGTTACGGCGTGTAGGCGCATTACGGCGATTGTTGCGCCGATTACGCGTAAGATTACGGCGAGATTTACGATAGACCATCTTTTCTATTGATATGTGTGAAAAAACTTAACATAGAATATAAGAATGCCCTCTGAACCAAATTGGTCAAAGCAAATCTCTAGCAGTTCAGTCTGCACATGGTTTTTTGCTCTAGCATGTTTGAACGGAATTCTTGCCGTAGCCGCACTAGTCGGTGTAATCGTACTTGTATTTGCAAAAAAGGGTCAAGCAGTTACTCTTGTTCCTTCAGTAATTGCCGCATTTCTTGGATTCGTAAACGCGTGGGCCTTATTTCTCGTATGCAATCGCGGAATTGGTCAATCTTAATCATCCATAATCAGACACTTCGTTGACCACATAGAAGGCAGTGTAAGAATTGCCTTCTCTTGAGTCTCATCAATCGTATGGCGTACCGCCTGTTCTACTTCAAGAAGTACAGGTGATATGCTCTTAGACTCGACCACATAGACTGGTACTGTACAACCTCGCTTCTTAGCAATTCGCTCTGCAAGATCAAGATAGTATCGGCTCTTTGGTCCCTCAAAGATAATAAATGCATTAGATTCCTTCTCAATAAAGGCATCCCGTAGAACACCAGCACGCCGCCCATTCTGGGCCCAATCAGACTTCATCAGATCCACCGGAATCCCTTGACGAGAGGCCCAACACTCAATGTAGGCGCTAGAGAGATGCTCGGCAGGCAAGAGAATCTTGGTTGGTTTCTTTTGAAGATTATCTAAGATGGGATTGAGAATCTCATCCTGCATAATCTGTTTTGATAGGGAATTTCTAGCGCCAAGGACTCCTAGAATAATTGGCATGTGTTCTATACCACATAAAATAAGGGGGGAGCCCTTCAAATTTATGTGCTGGTTTCTAGACCTCTGAGACCTCATTCTTGAGATTAGACGCCTGAATCTTACGCTTCTGCACCTTCCCACTCACGAGATAGATCGAATTCTCTGTCATGACGATAAAGTCATCACCCGCCTTGTAGATCTTCTGAATGTGACTCGTGTACTCCTCTGAGTTCTTCACAAGCATCTTATCACCTGTCTGTGCATCCTCACCGAGGAAGGCCTTGCCCTCCGCAGAGTCAACAAAGTAGTCAAGTTGGATAGGCATATCCTTCTGGATTGCAAGCTTGGCTGCGCTCACGAGTGTCGCGGCTGAGGGAACCTTCTCGGCTAGCGTAATTGTGCTATTCGCAGCTGGTGCAGGGGCAGGCGCTGACATAGTCTGCCGTAGAAAGGGAAAACGGGCAGGTCAATTTTACGCATTCTAAGTGGCGATTGTGGGTGTGAAGAGAAGTTCATGCTGATGAGCTTTTAAGATCTCATTAAAGAACTCATATGCCTCATTAATTTGATCCATCTCACGTGCACCCGTAATGATAATCTTGCCGGAACTAAACGGGCTGATTGTGATGCGCTTACATTGGCCCTCGCCATCACCTGAGCCCTGGCCTGTACATGCTGTCTTACACTCGCAGATACCAGGGCGTAGTGGATTTCCCTTCTTATTGTAATAGTACTTGGTGTTGACGCCCTGGTAAATTGTGCTCTCATGGGAAGAGAACAGATTGTAGACGTTGCTTAGAACCTTGTGAAGTTTCTCCTGATAAATGTGACGGTTAATGCTATAGTCGCTATTGATGAGTTGGATGCGGAACTTGTTTACACCTGGCTGACCATTAAAGACCTCGGCATCCTTCGCCTTAATCTCATCAATGACATACTGAATAGCAGCCTGGCTGAACTCACAGGTCGGCACACCGGTCATCTGAATTCCACCATTTGCAAACAACTTAATATTCACCTCCTTCCAAACAATGCGACCCCCCGTATTTGATATGATCTTACGTACAACAAGGGTTGCCTGATTAAAGAATGTCTTCTCGGTAACCTTACGCTTTGTTAGCACATCACGCGTAGAAGAACCAATAACCTTGGTCTCATACTCCATCTTCAGGAAACCCTCACCAGGATAACCGAAGGGAATTGCCCAGAGACCGAAGTTTTCAAAGAGACGCCGAAGACGAAGGCCGCATCCTGCGTGACAGGTTGTGACCATCGTGGAAATACGCAGCGGGCTCATGCTAAGAGTTGCCTGAGAGGCCTCAGTGGTCTGAGAAGACATTGACTATACCTAAACGGGTTTAGGTTGCTCATTCATTTTTTATAGCAAACCCCTGCCACATTTGCTCCATGGCTTGAATTGCGGACTCCTCTGTAACCCAAACAGATAAGTTTGGATCACAGATTTCAATCCACTCCTTCCAATAGTCAAAGCCTGTATTTGTGATTAACGAAAGGCTTAACATATGACATCCAAACATCTGAAGCGACATCTCAGAGAAGGTCTTTGACCAGAATTGCTTTCGTTCCGATGGATGTAAATTGAGAAGTGTACATAGCCAGACGGTCGCCTTTTGGGATTCCTGAGGATTTAGTAAGAAATAGCGTAGATCACTACGCCGAAGTCGTACATCATAACGTCCAGGCTGCTTGGTCGTCGGTGCTATATTTCTAAGGCGAGACTTCAGAATAATCTCAGGTAAGGGATCAAATCTTAGAACAAAGAATCGTGATCGCAACGATGCATGAATCTTACAGAGTGAATTACATAGAAAGAAAACTAGGACCTCACTCGTTGGCTTTTCTAGCAAGGGTCTCAGAGCCAATTGTGCAGGCTCGGTGAGTGTCTCCACCTCATCAAAGATAATAATCTTGGGAAACTTTGAGAATCCAAAGAGACCTGAACCCGCGGATTCTGTAAAGGGGTAGACCTTGGAGCGAATTGCTTCTAGACTGCGTTCATCACTTGCATTGAGAAAGAGTGCGCGACCAACTCTTTCAAGGGGGGTCTTATAAAATTCATGAACAATATTCCATGCTGCAGTTGTCTTACCACAACCCGGTGGTCCAACAAAGATACAGTGTTGAAAGGTAGACGGCGTTTTAATCATTGCATTTATACAGCGGTCCACCCGAGAGGACTCCATCTGTAAGGCTGAGTGTATAGAATTTAAGTATGCTTTATTAGAGATGCTGATGAAATTGCCCGGTACGCGTAAATTAAAGAAAGGCCGAGGAGGAGGAAAGCGTGAAATAAAAAAAATGTTTAATGAAGAACTAGTTAATTCAGTGGCTGAAGAATTAATTGAAACAATGATTGAAGGAGGTGCACATAAAAAAAGGCCTAAACATAAGACATCCAAATCCAGTACAGGTAAGAATGGTAAAGGCTACAAAGGTAAAGGTCGTACCCGCAGACGTAGGTGAAGAAGTTACACCCAAAGTACCGAAGAAACGGACTGCTAAGTCTAAGGTTACATCGGTTGTCGCGGTGGTCTCAGCCGACGGTGGTATCCAGGGCACCTTCACACCTGAGCCGCGCCGTCCTCTTATTGCGCATCTACCCTTTCGTAGTACGGAAATCCAGTTTCACGATGGTCCTCTAGTCTATGATCCCAGACCTCCTGGTAATCCAGAACCCTATGATGCGAGTGCAGATGACCTCTATGCGAGCAACGCAGAACTTCTCAGCATGGGATCACCGCATGCCGAACAGCCTGTTGCTGATAATGAGTCTACTAAGCAGGTAACCGTTGCAGTTAATAATACATCTGATGTAGCTGTGAAGGCTTTCCGTACTATGGATGTGATGATTGAATATCGTACTGCAAATGAGACAAATAGTTTACCCGAAAATACAATTGCAGCATGTTTCTGGTGCGCGGGTACCTTTGAGGGTCGCCCTGTTGTACTCCCTACTCAGGAGGAAGGTGGTTTATATACAGTCTATGGAAATTTCTGCACACTCTCATGCTCGCTTTCGTACCTGCTCAATGAGCAGGTTGACCCACAGGTTCGTTGGGAGAGACAGGCACTTCTTCATCGCATGTATAAGCAGCCAACGGCGGTTCATCCTGCACCACCGCGCGAAGCTCTTCGCTTCTTTGGAGGTCAACTCTCCTATGAGCAGTATCGTGAGGTGATTGATAAGAAGCAAATTCGTATAGATGCAACTCTTCCACCTGTTATTAGTATTCTCGCAACGCTGGATACGAAGCCTATTGATTTCTATGAGACCTCTCTTCGGAATACAACTGCGACAGGTGCGGGACTAGATCTTGTAAAGCCAGTTGAGGCGGGTCTTCGTCTTAAGAGATCAAAGCCTCTAAAGGATAAGGAAAGTACCTTGGATGCGGTTATGAATTTACAGGTGCGCGTAAAAAATTGAGTGACAATCACTTGGTATAACTTGTATACCAGATGTACCGTGCACTTAAGACTGCACAGAATGATATTCACGCAACTCTTCTGAAGTTCGCAGATGAAATCGTTCAGGTTGTTGAGTCAAAGTCGTCCAGTGGAAAGCCCGAGGCCTGCTGCAGCAGCACACCAGATGCAACAGATAGAGGTGATACACTTCAATCTGTTTCAAGTGCTATTCAACTCCTTCATGCTAAGCAGGATGTTCAGTATCGTGTTCTTAGTAGTGCAATTCAGACGCTGAATGAGACGCTATCACAGTTGGCTTCTAAGGCACAGGGCGCACAGGGTGCACAGGGTGCACAGGGTGCACAGGGTGCACAGGGCGCACAAGGCACTGCAGCAGTTCAGACTGCAAGTGTGATTCCTTCCATTCAACTGGCAGCTTCTTCCAAGGATATGAAGGAGGTTGTCTTCACATCTGATCTAAATCTTTCTGCAATTGAGGTTGACGATGAGGCTGAGGTTGACTTTGAGGAGGTTGAGGTTGAGGCTGATGCCGAGGAGGTTGAGGCTGAGGTTGAGGAGGCTGATGCTGAGGAGGCTGAGGTTGAGGAGGCTGATGCCGAGGAGGCTGAGGTTGAGGAGGCTGAGGTTGAGGAGGCTGATGCCGAGGAGGAGGGAGTTGAGGTTGAGGAGTGGACTTATAAGGGGCGTCTGTTCTTCAAGGATTCCGATAACAATGTCTACGTGAATGACAATGGTGAGATTGGAGATGCTATCGGACTCTACGATCCCGTCAAGAATCTACTGAAAAAGATTCCCGCTAACTAGAGATGTCGCTTTGTCCCACGGCGATTATTATGGGGGCTCTAACAATTGGGCTTGTTGCAGCAGATATATGGTTTCTACATGCAGATAGAGTAATTACACATATTTTTTTAGGAGGAATTACAACTGCGCTTTTGTATGGTCTATGTGAGAGAGGTTATGAATCGGTCAATTGGATCTTCTTGGGAGCACTTCCTGTATATATAATCTTAGCCATTTTATATAAACTTTTTAAACGATCTAATCGTACCTACGAAAGAGAAGATGAACCTACAAAAGGATGTAATAGATGTAAGGTGCCTAAGAGTTCATGCTCATGTGTAAATAATCCACCACCTCCTTCAAATAACTGTATGAAGTGTAATATGGCTGCTAATTCATGTGCATGTAAGAATAATTCAGATAGTTCTAATTCAGTTGGTTCACCTCAGACAGAAATGCCTGATCCTACGCCTGCCACGAGAGAGTGGTATTACAATCTTAATAAACAATAAAACTACGTTTAAATTTAAAGTATCCAAACATCTCTTTGTATAGAGATGTTTCGAGACTTCATGTGGCTATGGCTACCGTGGATATATAATCGAGCATCTACAGTATTAGATATAACAAAAAGAGTTATACTTGCTGCATATAAGGAGGCCACTGTTTCAAAGGAATTTATCTTTCTCTACGGTACAATAATACCAATTTCATCACATGCCTTTCCTGAAATACCTATAACTGAAATCCGCTGGAAGGCTCAAGTGAATCCTCCTAGATTTACTCATCCTACACAAGTAAAAACTCAACCAATGAAACACATTTCATATTTGGGTGTTATTTTACATGTCCCGGGTCATGAGCAAATTGATATTACAGAATGGGTTAATGAGGTCAAGTGGTCAGGTACTCTACAGCCTTCTTTATCTGAACTATTTATTCTCTGGTGCTATGAATCTGGAAAGCCACTCTTTCAACATATATCTCATACAACGGCTGATATAATTACAGATGCTGGCGATGTGATCACAAGGGGGCTTAATGATTCTGTGCCTATACTTGATAGGAATGTCGGTAAATCCCAAGGATTTGATCCCGACCGGGCCGTGGACATTATACTTTCATCAGGCCGATGCTGAGCGTTGGACTCTTGATACCTTCGTAAAAGTCCATATATGTAAGACATGGGAGGATACCCTCATGGTGCTTGAAGAGGTAGGTCAGGCGAAGCTTAAGAATGGTCTACCCTTTTTTATGCGTGGTGATATTCTACCTCTCTGGGAGAATCATCAGAATATTCGTGGAGGCAGTTACAGTATTAAGGTTCCATCTGATAATGTAAAGGAGGTCTTTACAGCGCAGGTCATTCAGGCTATGCTTGGAACGGCATTCAAGGAGGATGGAAATGTCTGCATGGGTCTGAGTATGAGCCCCAAGAAGGGCACCTTCAATATTCTGAAAATTTGGAATGCAAATGCTGAGAAATACAATGCATCGGATGGGCTGACCTTCCTTGATTCGCGATGTGCCGAGTCTGAGGTGCTGTATACTCCCCATGTACAAAAGCGCATGTAGTAAAATTTGACACATAATAAGGCCGACATAGAACGTATGTCAGCCTTATTGCGTACACGCATATCTATTCTTGAAGGTCTTTCAGGAGGTTCAGCAGCAGTCACAGAAATAACAGGTGTTGATTTGTTCTATACTGATGGTGCAGCACAGGATGCTGAATATAAGATCTATTTGTATAAGACACTAGAATATCATCATACAATTTACATAAAAAAGAATGGAACATGGTTTTGTATAAATGAAACCGACATGCTAAAAAAATGGATGAGTCTCTGGCTGGAATCCATTACGCCTTCACAACCGGCATCTGTGCAGACACAGGGAAGCGCGGAGCCATCTGGATCGGCGCATACTTGACACCTGCCTTCGCCGTCATCACATAGGGATTAAAGGGAAGCGTGCTCTCAAAGCAATTCTTGATGACCACAACAGGGATCACATGGACCTTGCCGGCAATGTAGAACTCCACCTTCTTATCCGTCTCCATCCACGTACACGTGCGATAGTGCTTGCCATTCCACTTACGCGCAACCGTGTACTTATCGCTAGACCACGTGGACTTCTTCAGATAGCCAAGAGAGGCCTCCTCCGAAGGGTGGCCAACAGGCGTCAGGATATTGGCCGGCAGATTCAGACTCTCGTAGCACTGGTTGAACTCACTCTTGAACACCAGGTAGCCACCGTCGCACGCCGTCGCAAAGAACTCAGGGAAGCAATCAGCACGGCTCATTTCTTACTTCAGGGGGTACCTAAAAAATGTGGCAAGTGCCGATTCAATTTTTTTCAGGTGATTGTGGTATGAAGAGGTGGAGGTTCATCTCTTTCCAAACTATACGAATTACAGGGTTGTTTACAGACTGGGCACTCATCCTTTGAATAAGGCATAGCCAGCCACCGAGCAATTGCGTCTCTATCAAAGAGATGAAAGCAACTCGTAACGGCTCCGTTTGTGACATCGATGTCGTCGCTTGTGATAGGACACGTGGCTTCATTCATGGCTGCATCGCGAAGTAAGGCAAGAACAATGTGCTGAGGAATTGTTTTGATCTTATAATGTCTTTGTAGAGGAACAGGTGCTGCAGGTGCTTCTACAGGTGCTACAGCGGGTGCAGGATCAAGTACCGGAATAAAGGAATGATTATTGGTTGAGGGGAGTGCTGTAGAAGGAGTACACTGTAGGACTGGATATCGTATACCCTGATAGGTGAGAACTTCCTGTCTAAGATACCATGAAATTTCTCTATTTACCGTGCCATGTCCCTTTCTTACAAGAATACGATTAACGGGTGTTACCGGATCAGTTCCGAGTCGTCTGCTTACATTGTAGAACCGATCATGATGATACGATGGTTTTAGAATATGAACTGCTCTGCCATTAGGATCATTGGGACCCTGCGACCAACGCATGAGGAAATATCCATCTCGCCCTTGATGCCGCGCCTTTACACAGAATTGTAGAGGCAAATCCGTTGACATATAACTGTATACTTAAACATAGGTACACAGTTGTATCAATTTTTACGGTCAAAACTACTCCTTCTTATTCTTGATTGGTGCTAAGACAAGTTTCACCTCACCCAGATTTGCCACCATATAGCGAAGGATAAGAGGGTAGTCATTCTTCAGATAGAGTTCAATACTGGGGCAGAGTGTCGTGCACTTTGTAAAGAGAACAAGATGCTTCAATTGGAAGACACCCTGAACAATCTCCGTTGTCGTACCCTTTGTCTGAACCTTCATGGACGCCTGGTTATCCGCAATCACCGTCTCCTGCTCAGCAAAATCTCCCATGCAGCGGAAGATGAGATTGGATCCCGAACTCGTCACCTCCATCTTCTCACCCAAGACATTCATGTCGCGACATATTTTTTGGAAATCCGCACTGTGCATATGGATAATGCTCGTGAAATTTAGGCTTGGAATGTTGATGTCCTCTACGTCGGTGTCAAACAGTTTGAGGAAGAAATTCGTGACCTGAGACTTCTCTGTATTCTCCATACGAATACCAAGCTTATTCGGATTATTTGCAGGCAAGTATAGCGTAAGGCTATCATTGTTGCCCATGGTCTTAATGAGCTTGAACAAGTAGATCATATTGACGCCTAGAACATGCTTGACAGGGCAGTAGAAGTTCTCAAAGCGATCCGCATGCAGCCGTAGATAGACTAGAACCGTATGGGTCTCGTCTACAGCCACGATCTTGATACCCTGTGAGTCAAACTCTAGGTTAGCCTCCGTAAGAATCTCCTTCAGCGCCTCAATGAGTGTGCGGAAAGCACCTGATTGAACTGTCTTTACTTCAAAAAGATTACCATTTGCATTAGGGGTTGCCTTGAGTTGTATGGACATCTCTCCTTCTCCTTGTCGGACGCTTTCCGTCTTTAGGCGAAATCACGCAAAGTCTATTTCCGATTCTTTCTTGTCTTCTTATAATTTTTCACCATTCTATACCCTGTTACAGCAACAGCAGGTACAAGACGTGATGCATTTCCTACAAAACTACCCATAACTGAGGGGTAGAAGCCACCCTTTCTATTACGAGTGCTACGCTTACGAGTGCTGCGCTTACGAGTGCTGCGCTTACGAGTGCTGCGCTTACGAGTGCTGCGCTTCTTATATCTATAGCCGCCCCCTGTAGCATTCAAGGATGGACGCACTAGACCGACTTCTGCATTAAGAACATTAGATCCTGCAGATGCAGAGGGCTCATTGTAAGTTGGATCTAGGTATGAAAGTGGCGCACCTGTAGTACCCGCGCCTCTTTGTTTACAAGATGCCATTCTATAATAAGGCCTTTTATTTCTCTAGAATAAATAGATGAATATTGGTACTTTATGTAATAAACGCGATTATTTTGACCCATATTCGTATTGCTCATTAATCCCGTTTATACCTTTTGTATTTATTCCAGCAATTTTAATTCACTTATCAAAATATAATATAAGAGATAATTATAATATAGGATTTATTGTAATATTTATATTATTTCTTATATTTAATTCTACATTATGTTCAGTGTATAAATATAATGAATATTTATGCAGTTCAATTGCATTACTAATCAGTATGTCTACATATATCCTTATTAACTCCACAGTAAAGTGAATCCAAAAATTGATACGTGAGGTCCCCCCTTGGTCTAGTATACTTGATTATGGCCGACCAATATAAGAAGCACACTCACCGCGAGCATATTCTTGAGCTACCTGACACCTATGTCGGTAGCACGGAGACCCACGAGGAGATCCGCTGGGTGTTTGACGCTGCGGCAGGCAAGATGGTCCACAAGAAGGTGGCCTTCAATCCTGGCTTCTACAAGATCTTTGACGAGATTATTGTGAATGCACGGGATGCTCTCATCCGCAGTCAAACGAAGGGCCAAGCAATCAAGCACATTGATGTCTCGGTAACCAGGGATCCGACTACTAACAAGGTTACCGTAGACGTGGAGAATGACGGTGACGGCATTCCCATTGAGATGCACGTCGAGCACAAGGTCTACGCACCCGAACTCATCTTCGGTCACCTTCTTACCAGCGGTAATTACGACAAGAATGAGGAGAAGATTGTCGGTGGTAAGAATGGATACGGTGCTAAGTTGACGAATATATTTAGCAACAAGTTTACTCTTAAGACACGGCATCCTTCATCAGCTCAGACTTATACCCAGGTCTGGCAAGATCACATGTCCGTGGCATCCAAGCCGGCCATTGTTAAGGATAAGGCCGCAAAGGGTTTCGTCAAGATCACCTATGAGCCTGATCTGGCTCGCTTTCCTGGTCTTGACCTGGATGCGATGGAACTTGTTCTTCGGACCCGAGCCATTGAGTTGGCCGCCATGGCGGGGAAGGAGGTGAAGGTCTCCTGGAACGGTACCCTAGTACCCACCAATACCTTTGAGAAGTTCATCCATCTCTTCATCAAGGATGGCACATCTCATGCATACGAGCGCTGCGGTGAGCGCTGGGAGGTGGGTGCGGTCCTCGCGCGGAACCTGTTCGCCGAGGATGAGTCGCCTGATGACCGTCACATCTCCTTTGTAAATGGCATTAACACACGGAAGGGTGGTAAGCACGTGGAGACGGTGCTCAAGACGGCACTCGGTGGCTTTACAGAGGCTGCAAAGAAGAAGAAGATTGACATCAAGCCCGCTCAACTCAAGGACGCCGTTGTCTTCTTTATCAATGCGACCATCGTGAACCCAGCGTTTGACTCTCAGACGAAGGAGACTCTCACCACTCCTGCAACGAAGTTCGGCTCAGTCTTCAAGTGTGAGAAGCTTCCTGATCTGCTAGTCAAGATTGGTCTCCTGGAAGAGGCACAGGCGATCCTGGATGCGAAGGCGGCCAAGGATGCGAAGAAGACCGATGGTTCTAAGCGCAAGACACTCCGTGGCCTTCCTAAGTTGGAGGATGCACTCTGGGCTGGCACGGCGAAGTCGGCGGACTGTACTCTCATTCTAACGGAGGGTGATTCAGCGGCGGCTTCTGCAATTGCTGGGCTCGCGGTGGTCGGTCGTGAGCGTTGGGGTGTCTTCCCCCTTCGTGGTAAGATGCTGAATGTCAAGGATATCAGCCAGGAGAAGTTTAACAAGAATGAGGAGTTGACCTCTATCAAGAAGATCCTCGGGCTGGAGCAGGGCAAGGTCTACACTGCGACGGGTTCTCTGCGTTATGGTCGCGTCATGATCATGACAGATCAGGATCATGACGGATCTCATATCAAAGGTCTCCTTATGAACTTCTTCCATACCTTCTGGCCCTCTCTGCTGAAGATGGGCTTCCTCTGCTGCTTGGCAACTCCGCTGCTCAAGCTGACGAAGCGGGGTGAGGTCAAGTCGTTTTACAGTCAGGGTGAGTTTGAGACCTGGCGTGATGCAAATGGTCTTGGTGCTAATGGCTGGTCCATGAAGTATTACAAGGGTCTAGGAACCTCAACACCACAGGAGGCGCGTGAGTGGTTCAAGGACCTCTTTGATATGAAGTACGAGTGGGACGACAAGTCAGATGACGCAATTTGTCTGGCCTTCTCCAAGAAGCGTGCAGATGATCGTAAGGAGTGGCTGACCACGTACGACCCTCGCAGAACGGTGGGAATCCTCAAGGGCGGCAAGGTCTCCTATAGTCGGTTTGTGAATGATGAACTCATTCACTTCTCAACGGCCGACAATCTCCGCTCACTACCCCACGTGATGGACGGCCTCAAGCCTTCCCAGCGTAAGATTCTCTGGGCTTGCATCAAACGTGGCCTCCGCTCCGAGATCAAGGTTGCACAACTCGCAGGCTATGTATCTGAGCACGCGGCGTATCACCACGGTGAGGCGTCACTGAATACCACGATCGTGGGTATGGCTCAGAACTTTGTCGGTAGCAACAATCTGAACCTGCTCCTACCTAACGGACAGTTCGGATCACGACTGATGGGTGGTCAGGACGCGGCCCAGCCTCGATACATCCACACACACCTGGAGCCCATTGTGGATGCGATGTTTAAGAAGGAGGACAGTGGTATCCTGAAGAATATCGATGATGATGGTCAACTCGTGGAGCCCGAGTTCTATCAGCCCGTAGTACCTCTTCTAGTCATCAACGGCGCGCTAGGAATTGGCACGGGTTTCTCTAGTAACATCCCTCCACACAATCCAAGCGATATTCTATCGCTGCTACGTGATCGTCTCTATCTACGTCGTTCAACGCTTGCAGGTCTTATCCTACAGCCGTGGTGGTACGGCTTCAAGGGAACCATTCATCGCACTACGGAGACCACGTGGGTCACGAAGGGCAAGGCTGAGTGGGATGATAACAAGAAGACTATCACTGTGACGGAGTTACCCGTAGGCACCTGGACCAAGGATTACAAGGTCCATCTGGATACACTCTGTACTGGTGACAAGGAGAAGGGCATCAAGCCCATTCTTGAGTCATTTGATGACCTGTACAATGACACGGAGGTCAAGTTCATCCTGTACTTTGACTCCGACACGTACTTTGAGATGCGCACGGATCCGGCGGCGGCGGAGAAGATGCTGCAGCTGAATACGGCGTGGCATACGACCAACATGGTTTGCTTCAGTCCGGAGATGAAGATCAAACGCTACGGAACAGTGGGTGATATGATGGAGGATTACTACCAGGTACGGCTGACCGGGTATGAGACGCGGAAGGCACTTGAGATTGCACGACTTGAGCGGGAACTCCTAGAGTACGACGCGAAGGCTCGGTTCCTTCTGGCCTTGCTAGAGGATCGCCTGGATCTACGGCGTAAGTCGGACGAGGCCATTGTCGCAGGCTTGAAGGGCGAGAACCTACCGGCACTTGATGGAATGGATAAGCCGGATTCTGTGGATTCCTACGACTATCTCCTACGGATGCGTATGGATCGCGTGAAGGCTTCAGCAGTGGAGGATGCGCGGAAGCATGTGGAGGCCGCCAAGATCGCACTGGAACTCCTACGGGCGACGAGTGCTGAGAATCTCTGGCTACGAGATCTGGATGTGTTTGAGATGTCCTGGGCGGCCCTTCAGGCTACGCGCGAGGCTGCACGTACGGGTGCACCCTTGCGCAAGGAGGCTAAGAAGGTGATTAAGGTTAAGCAAGTTAAACAAACGGATTGAACGGCAGCGACTTCGTGCCAGCACTAGAAAGGCTTACGGAGCGTGAGAGAGGCACCGGCATGTGGCTGATATCGTTCAAATAGTAATTGTAATGATCCACGGCACTCAAGATATGGGGGACCGACCAATTTAATACTTTTTCATTGAGATCTGCCACCTGGCCTGGAATATCGTACGGCAGGTTCTGCGCGTACTGGAGATACATTGTGCGCATGATAATGGTGAGTTCATCGGCTGATTGATTGTCAATTACGTATTTCTTGGACCCTGATTTATTGTAAACGGCCTTACGGATTCCATTCTGTACGGCCTTCATATTCTGTTCGCTGAAGTACGCCTTGGCGAGTTCAGTCACCTCCCAGTTGCCACGAAGTGCGTCCGTTGCAAAGGAGCGTTCGGCGGATGTGCGGTAAGAAAACCCTGGAACTTCGGCGTGGCCACCGGCACTGGGTGCTGCGGATAAATTCACACGGCCGTTCATTCCATTGGCGGGCGCGGGATTTGTATTGGGTAAAACGAAGTTGGCCTGGCGGTCCATTCTGTTTGGAGTTCCGATTCCTTACGGCCAGGAAATCCTCTTCAATTACCAGTTTTTTTTCTAGGCCGGAGGTATAAGCAAATGACGTCTGTTTCAGCAGAGTTCAAGCAATCACGTGGCTATTTTGTTGTTACGGGTACCAAGAGTACTGAGCTAACGGCGTGGGCGGTTTCGGTGGCGGCTTCGGGTGCTGGTGGTAGCGCTACTCCAGCTGTGATGGCGGGTGTTACTACACTAGCACTAGTCGCCGGCCAGGTTCTTAAGGATATGGGTAAGACAATCACGACTGGTTCAGTTGGCCAGGTCGCTACACCTACAGTTGCTGGAGTTGCCGGCCTTCCTGCACGTGTTTTCCGTAAGGTTCAGTTACTAAATAAGGCCACCACGTCCGCTACAACGACTACGAACGTTGCTAACGGTGTTGGTGGTTCAGCGCCAGGTGGCACGGGTTTCCTTGGTACAGATGTGGGTGTGAATGGATCTGGATATAATACGTTCTATATTGAGCTTCCTACAAATGGAACACCTGTCGCCTCTGTTGCCGGTCTCAGTGCACTTATTTACATTCCTGGCATGCCTGGCCTACTATAATAAGTGGTTTAAGTCTACACTATCAATTCAGCATTATCATAATTCTGAATTGATAAAAATTAATGATTCCTGTTAGATAGTATGCCAATGTCATTAGCGATCGGTGGATTTGACTTATTCAAAGTACACTGGTTCCACGTTCTCTATGTACTTCTTGCTATTGCGGTCACTGTGATGGGAACCCAGCAGTTATATACTACGGGTACGGGTCGTGCAGTTATCTTCGCGATCGGTGCCACTCTAACCTTTGTCTTCTTCAATTCACGCTGGTTTGGAAATCAGGAACGCCCATCTTCTAGATGGCCTCCGACAATCAATATGTGTCCGGATTATCTAACCTTTATTCCAGTAATTTCAGGTCTTAGAAATGCAAACGGGGGTGGTTGCGTAGATATGTTGGGTGTAACATCGAAAAGTTCAGGACTTGCTAGAACAAATAAGGTGGATCTTCCAGGGCTCTCAGCAGCAAGTACAAATCAAGTCTTTGAATACACATCTGCAGATGTTGCTGCCGCTAAAACAACGGGTGACCTTCAAAGTATCTGCAGCCGCTGTAGTATAGCTGGTCTTACATGGGAGGGAGTCTATGATGGCGATTCATGTCTAGGAGTTACAGTCTTAGCTGCACAGAAAAAGGTTGCTGCGAAATGCAATGCTGATTTGTCTGCTACGACTACAGAGTTTGCAAACAGTTTTTATGGATAAAGAGACCTAAAGATGAATATAGGTCCAATACAAGGGCAATGACATATGCAAACCTTCATCCGAGTGTGGAAGATTCACTTAGACGATGGTTAACTGAACCAAAGACAGCGGCATTCCTATTGGTAGGTCCACCCGGTGTTGGAAAGACAACTCTTGCAAGAGAAATTCTGAAGCAACGCGGCTACAAGATTGTAGAACTCAATGCTAGTCACACTCGCTCAGGGCAGGCCTTCAAAAAACAAATTATCCCTCTACTAACTCAAGAATCTGTCTTAGAGGCCATGTCACCCAAGGCGAATAACAAGTTGGCTGTACTTCTTGATGAGATAGATGGCCTAAGTCTAGGAGAGAAGGGTGGACTTAGTGAACTCCTAGACTATATGCGTGCATGGAAGCCAGGTCAGACTACACATCCACTACTGCTTATTTGTAATGAGATCAAGGGGCGTGCCTATCAACACATTGTTCGTCTGAGTACTTATATGCCTATGGAATTTCCAGCAGATTCCGTGCTAACCTGGCTAGGGAAATCCATTCGTCCTGAGGTTTTAGCATCTGCAGACTTGCGAGTCATTCTCAGATCTATCCAAGGGTGTGATTCTGTCATAATTAAACAACGGCAGGAGGACACTGTACAAACACCCGAACTTGTTTCAGAGGAAGGTGATTCAGAAGAACCTAGTACTGATATTCTTAAATTTAGTCATTCCTGTCTCTATGAATACTGGGACCCCCTAGTGATCCCCGAGGTAGAGAATAATCTGGGAAATTTATCAGGTCTCTGCGTTCACGAAAATATACATAAGAGACTCAATTCAATTGATAATTCGTGGGTACATTACAAGGAGTTTCTCAGTCTGTTTGATCTCAGTGATAAGGCAGATTACTGGGCCTTCTTCTATCAGAACTGGAATCTGCTGAGACCAAGTTTTCAGTTGAAGTTGAAAATTACAAATGCTTTCTTAACAGAGTATCCAATCGGTGAGATTCCATCTCCAGGACAGTTACAGTTTACTCAGGTCTTAACAAGACAATCATCTATGTACAATACATGGAAACAGATGATTCAATTCTCAGATCAGCACGGATGTGTAATAGAAGATATCCCTATTGTTCTTGGACAGGTGATTCAAGCCAAGCAAACCAAGACACCTGCAAGCCAATTGAAGAAGATTGATGCGATGAGTATTCCGAAGAGTCTATGTACATACCGCTAAATACCGAAGTTAAGAACTCTTAATGTCAACACTCGCTTTGCGAGTGTGACTTATTAATAGTCTTACTTCAGTAATTAGCGGCACCACTTAGGAGTACTTAAATTAAGTACTCCACGGTACACAACAATAAAGTGAAATAAATTATATAACTCTCGGTACTTCTAACTCATTCTCATGTAACAAGCGGACTAACTTGAGTGGCTCAGTTCTCCCTAGGCGAATCGCGCGACCCACAATCTGCTTCTCCTCTTCCTTTCTCATTGCGTGCATCAAGACAATATGAGATGCGGACTTGAGATCCATCCCTACACCTGCTAAGGTACTATTCATTAATAGAACACGAATTTCACCCTTCTCAAACTGTTTTAACATGTTGGATACATGATCCTTATTTCCCTTTACATTTGCAACACGGATTCCTCGTGCGACTAACTCACCCTCAATCTCTAAGAAGGGATTGTCATAGCGATTGAATACAAGGAATCTGCCATTCGGCGTATCTGAAATAAGTTTCAGTAAGGCGTCCTTTTTCTTTGGCTTTCTCTCTACAATGACTTCATTTACGGGTGTCTTATTTGTCAACTTCTTCTCCTTTGTTTCCGCTTCAGCTTCAATCTGTCTTAAATTCTCATATTTGAGCGATGATCTACAAAGGGGACAGGATGGGTTTCTCTGAATACACTGTATAATACAGGATCCACAGAAGAGTCGTGAGCAACATAAGACAATGGTTGGCGCCTTTGGTTCCTCAAAGCAGATTGCGCAGATTTCATCCTTCATGTTTGTGATACGCTCCTTCAGAGATTGGATCTGATCTTTCAGTGAACTTATTTTAATCCTTAAAGATGCAAGCGCCAGCTCCTTGGCAGCAGGTGTTGCATATTCCCAGGTTTCCTTAAATGCTAGGGTCTTCTCAAGATTATGAAGATCTTTCTCACGAGATTCACTGAGTGCGGCAATTAACGATGACTGTGAGGTTCCACTGACGCCGAGTTTTTCAAGAGCCGACTGTATATCACCTGCGTGAAGTAATTCCTGAATCTCAGCATTCACATAGGCTCCTATAATTCTATGCGCAATAGGACTTTCACATAGGATTCGTTCATCTACAATGGGTGGTGTACGCCAACTCTGTTCCATAAAAGTATTTGCTGTTCTCAAGACA
>Ga0214921_10003042_pt1 | contig 26353 bp, 15 predicted proteins | sample LL1505_MetaG_FD_177992 | JGI IMG/M metagenome (GOLD analysis project Ga0214921, IMG submission 177992) | Freshwater microbial communities from Lake Lanier, Atlanta, Georgia, United States - LL-1505 | ecosystem: Environmental > Aquatic > Freshwater > Lake | place: USA: Georgia | collected... | reverse complement strand
ACTTCGGCAAAGGTTTTTTTAATGATGGTTTGGCCTTTTTCAGAAAGGCGCATAGAAACTGATTATCTTTTGTGGTACTTATAGTAGCGTACTTAGTTGCTGTTTTTTGCGCAATAATTGAGCCCGGATAAGAACTGTTGTTGTTAAAATGTGCAACCGCCAGAAAAAAAGGCAGGACTTTTCACGGTCCGGCCTTTTTTGTTAATTACGTGGTGGTAAACTACGCAGCTTTAACTGGGAAGTATTTAGCCTTGAAATTCTTTGCGGTTAAACCGGTAGCGGCCATGTAGACGTTTCCTGCAACGAAAACACCAGCGCCAGCGGCGATGAATGGTTTGTGTTTTGCAAAGGTAACTGCGCGCTTGCCAAACGAAGGAGTTGTTTTACCTTCTGCTGGTTTTGCAGGTGCAAAGACGCGTCCAAGTTGAACAAAGTTAGCTTTGTACATTTGCCAGTTGATGAGTGCTTTAGCCATATCCCGAGCTTTTTCTTTGGCTGTACGTTTGTCTTTGCCATCACGGATTGGGTCTTTCCAGCCTTCAAGCATGTTTTCAAAGACGTTTGCAAGAACAATGGTTGCAACGTTGAAGCTAATAATTTGTTTCCATGTCCAGCTTGCTTTGGCGTCTTCAGCTTTTGCAGGAACCTCTTTTGGACTGCACTTAAATGCTGTGGCATCAGCAGGTCGTTTTGCTCTGGTTTTTTGAATGCGATCGAGAGCTGCTTGTGGTGTTTCGTAACTAGGATAAACATAAACTCCAAGTTTTTTTGCTTCTGCTGTTAAGGCTGCCCATTTGGAGGAAACCTCTTCTTCGTCGCAGCGAAATGCTGTGGCATCAGCAGTTCGTTTTTCTTTTGTTTTTTTAACTCGATCTAGAGCTGCTTGTGCTGTTTCGTCATTAGGATAAACATAAACTCCAAGTTTTTTTGCATCTGCTGTTAAGGCTGCCCATTTGGCAGGAACGGCTTCTTCGCCGCAGCCAAATGCTTTGGCATCGGCAGGTCGTTTTGCTCTGGTTTTTTGAATGCGATCGAGAGCTGCTTGTGGTGTTTCGTCACTAGGACAAACATAAGTTCCAAGTTTTTTTGCTTCTGCTCTTAAGTCTTCCCATTTGGCAGGAACCTCTTTTGGACTGCACTTAAATGCTTTGGCATCGGCAGGTCGTTTTGCTCTGGTTTTTTGAATGCGATCGAGAGCTGCTTGTGGTGTTTCGTAACTAGGATAAACATAAACTCCAAGTTTTTTTGCTTCTGCTGTTAAGGCTGCCCATTTGGAGGAAACCTCTTCTTCTTCGCAGCGAAATGCTGTGGCATCAGCAGTTCGTTTTTCTTTTGTTTTTTTAACTCGATCTAGAGCTGCTTGTGGTGTTTCGTCATTAGGATAAACATAAACTCCAAGTTTTTTTGCTTCTGCTCTTAAGGCTGCCCATTTGGCAGGAACCTCTGCATGCTGACAGTTAAATTCTTTAGCATCAACAAGTTTTTTTAGGTCCGCAAGAGCAAGCGAATGAGTTGGATCGATAGTAGTGATGTCTAGGCCGTAGCTTTCCGCAGTTTTGGTTAAATCATCCCATAGAGAGGCGTTTTTATCTCGAAAACTATTCTCATCATCGACAATTTCGAGTGTGGCGTCAGTTACTTCTAAGACTTGGTTGCGTCCCGGTGCATGGCGGACTTTAAAGACTTGGAGTCTGAATGGATTTTTCCCCGGTAACGGACCGACTACAAGCTCGCCTTGGGTGTATCTTGCTGAAGGGCTAAAAAGCTTTAGTGTTTTTGGTGTTGTTTCACCTAGAAGGGTTGCTTTGTAGGTAGGAGGACCAAGAAGTTGCATCGTTGATAAAAATGTTACGGACAGGGTGATTGCCAGCATTTTGTTAAAGCTTTTCATAGATCTTTCTTTCTATTGTATCCTTTCTGTGCAGAGTCGGTTCGATCTGTCCTATCTGCAACAATGTGATAGTGCAACTGATCCATTGTGCCGGAAAAAATCAGATTTAATTTTAAAAAAAGTGAGTCGCTTGCTGGTGATACAAATGCGAGATTTTTTGTTTTTGGGGATTTCATATGGAAATATTTTAGCGGCATAGGAAAAAGGCAGGACTTTTTACGGTCCTGCCTTTTTTGTTAATTACGTGGTGGTAAACTACGCAGCTTTAACTGGGAAGTATTTAGCCTTGAAATTCTTTGCGGTTAAACCGGTAGCGGCCATGTAGACATTTCCTGCAACCCAAACACCAGCGCCAGCGGCGATGAATGGTTTGTGTTTTGCAAAGGTAACTGCGCGCTTGCCAAACGAAGGAGTTGTTTTACCTTCTGCTGGTTTTGCGGGAACAAAAACGCGTCCAAGTTGAACAAAGTTAGCTTTGTACATTTCAATCGAGATGAGCGCTTTAGCCATGTCGATTGCTTTTTGTTTGGTTGTGCGTTTGTCTTTACCTTTGATGTTTGAACCAACCCAACCTTCAAGCATGTTTTCAAACATGTTTGCAAGGACGATTGTTGCAACGTTGAAGCCAACGATTTGTTTCCAGCTCCAGCTTGCTTTAGCGTCTGCGGCAGCCTTGGCTTGTTTTACAGCGTCTTCATACTTAGTTGCTTGAGCTTCAAGGCGAAGAGCTTCTGCTTCAACAAGTGCGTCAAGTTTTGCAAACTTGTCTGTTGCTGGAGCTGCGGAGCTATCGCTTTCTGTAGAAACTGAAACGGATGCGGCTGAGGTTACTGCATCAAGGGCTTCTGTGAGTGATTGTGTTTTTGCCTCAACTTCTGCAATCTTCTTGGTGAGAGCTTCTGAGGGTTTTTGTGCTTCAAGGTCACGCTTTACTTCTTCGAGACGAGCTAATTCAGCTTCTGCAAACCGAATTGCCTCAGCGCGATCTGCAGTATCTTTGAATGCTCGCACAGCTTTTGCTTTTTCGCGCAATTTAGCTGCTTGTTGCGTGAGAGCGACATCGAATGCAAGTTTTCCGCCTTTGACGGGGGTGACAGATGTTGCGGGATCGATATTGAGTTTTTCTGCTAACTCTTCAACCGTTTGTTGTAGGGCTTCGGTCGATGCTTTTAATTCAGCGGTTGTCCGCGCAAGATCGCTTCGTTTTTGCTCTAAGTCTCTTCTTTGCTCTGCGGACATTGAAGCGCCAGAGGATGCAGAGCTGTCTGCCCTTGAAGCTGGGTTGAGTTTTTCGGTGATCTGCGCAAGTTCTTGTTCTTGTTGTTTGAGTTGTTGCGTAGCTTCTGCTAAGTCTTTGGCTGCTTTGCGGTAGGCTGCATAATACTCTTTGGCGAGTCTTCCACGTGCTTTCGCGTTGTAGAGGGTTGTCGCTTTATCAAGATCACAACCGGCTTTTAGTCCCATTGCAGTGCGTTGAGCTTCAAGTGCTTGGGTTTCTGCTTTGAGGTTAGCGGTGAGTCGTTCAAGTTTCTCAGCATACGTTGAAGCAGCGGTATCTGTTTTTTTGTGCGCTGCAATTGCTTGTTCGAGGTCTGTAACGTTTTGTGCCAACCGTTGATATTTAGCAATTTCATTAGCAGTTTTGACTAATTTCTTGGCTTTTGCAAAATCCCATTCTGTCGTGCCGAAGAGAGATTTTTGAATATTGGCTGTAGCCATTGTTCTTAAGTCTTTACGACCAAGTTTGTGAGCAACAGCCCAAGGGAGTAAAGATTCGAGATGATTGGTATTTTCGATTTCTGACGTTTTTTTACCGTGCGATGAAAACGAATCATCAATACCGAGCTCATGAGCTTGATCTTTTAGGGTTTGAAGCTTTTGTGCCCAGGCGTCATGCGCAGCTTTTTTATCTTGATATGAGGCCAATTGTTCAGATTCTGGCGCAAGTTCGAGGCGTTGAAGTACTACCCAACTCCCGTCCGGCTCTACCTTAAAGACATCGTATCCTAATGGATCACATCCGCGCCAAAATGCGCAGTATCTTTGGCCCTGAACGTGCTTACCATCACCAGGATACCATTGAACTCCTGTTGGAAGAGCGCCTTCAGCAAGGTCTTTAAATTTAATTGCACCAAGTTCTGAGCTTACGCACAATGCCATAACCAGCGCGATTGCCAGTACTTTGTTAAATTTTTTCATATGTTTTTTCCTTATGCTCACTTTGCATGATGTTTCTATCGTACGCACATTTTGTGAATTTTCCTCAAAAAAATGGGAAGCGTTCATATTTTTTAAAAAAGCGCGGGATTTTTGACATTTGGGGATTTCATATGGAAATGTTGCGTCAGGTGGTAAGGCGGACTTGTGTAGGAAAATAGGGGTTGCTTTTTGTCTTTCAAGTATAAAAAGCACGGTTAGTTTTAATGGGATATGTATAAAAAACAGACTGTCGCGGCAAGTGGTTTGTAATGGTATGTCTGTTTTGTCTCAATAACTCTGCTATTTAGGGAAATTGCAGAGTGCTTTTTGGATGGTATTCGAGTTTTTGAGTTGTTTTTTAAAAAGAGAGGATGTGTTTACAAAAGAGCCTTGGTTTGTCAGATTTAAATTCTAAGTTTAGATTTGACAAGGAGTGTGGTGATGTATCGTCGTGATGCTGAGACTTTGATAAAACGATATGCGTCGCTTTATCCTTGCGTGGGGATTACAGGGCCTCGTCAGTCTGGAAAATCAACCATAGCTCAAGCTCTTTTTCCTCATCTTCCGTATGTGCTTCTTGAAAATATCGGGGTGCGCACACTTGCGCAGGCTGATCCTCAAAAATTTTTAGAAAAATACAAGGACGGAGCCATTTTTGATGAAATTCAGCACGTTCCTGAGCTTCTTTCGTACATGCAGGGCGAGGTAGATGCAAATCAAGCGACAGGGAGATTTATCATCACCGGATCGCAGAACTTTACGTTGAGCGAAGCAATATCACAAAGCTTGGCCGGGCGTATTGGCATGGTTACTCTTTTGCCGCTTTCTCTCCATGAATTGCATGTTGATGCAACGCCAGATGAGCGTATTCTGCAGGGCGGGTACCCTCGTATGCACGTTCAGAGCATGCAGCCGCATGATTTTTTTCCACCGTACATACAAACGTATGTCGAGCGAGATGTGCGTCAGATAAAAAACATAGCAAACCTGGCTACATTTGAGCGTTTTATTGCCTTGTGTGCAGGGCGTATTGGTCAGGTTGTGAATTTTAGTTCGTTGGCACAGGATTGCGGGATTAGCAATGTTACCGCTCAGCAATGGCTGAATGTTTTGCAGGCAAGTTACATTGTTTTTTTGTTAGCGCCGTATCATAACAATTTTAATAAACGTCTCATTAAGATGCCCAAGCTTTATTTTTATGACACAGGACTTGCGAGTTCTTTGCTTGGCATCGAAAATGCGGTTCAATTAGATCGCCATTTTGCACGTGGTCATTTGTTTGAAAACTTGATAGTGCTTGAACTTCTGAAGGCTCGTTTGAATGCGGGTCGCAGGCCACATTTATTCTTTTGGCGAGATCGTACGGGACATGAAGTTGATGTGATTGCAGAATGGGGGGGCGCTTTGAAGGCAATTGAAATTAAATCGAGCAGTACCTTTTCCCCTGAATTTATTAAAGGTGTAGGGTATTTCAAAGCGATTGCTGGCGATAACACTGAGCAATACGTGATTTATGCAGGGCGGGAGGAATATTCGTTACGGGACATAAAAATAATTCCATTTAACCATGTGCATGGTCTAGCTGATCAAAAAAGCTGAAAATGTTGGCGCGTAAGCGCTGTGTTCTCAACGATAAAAAAAGGCAGGACTATTTTACGGTCCTGCCTTTTTTGTTAATTACGTGGTGGTAAACTACGCAGCTTTAACTGGGAAGTATTTAGCCTTGAAATTCTTTGCGGTTAAACCGGTAGCGGCCATGTAGACGTTTCCTGCAACGAAAACACCAGCGCCAGCGGCGATGAATGGTTTGTGTTTTGCAAAGGTAACTGCACGTTTGCCAAATGAAGGAGTTGTTTTGCCTTCTGCTGGTTTTGCTGGTGCAAAGACTCTACCAAGTTGAACAAAGTTAGCTTTGTACATTTTGAGCGAGATGAGCGATCTGAATGCATCGCGTGCTTTTTGTTTGGCTGTGCGTTTGTCTTTACCTTTGATGTGTGCGCCCGCCCAGCCTTCAAGCATGTTTTCAAAGACGTTTGCAAGAACGATGGTTGCAACGTTGAAGCCAACGATTTGTTTCCAGCTCCAGCTTGCCAACTTGTTGGCTTGAGCTTGATATTCTTTGGCCTTTGCTTCAAGGCGATCAGCTTTTTCTTTAATCCATTTATCAAGGGCGCTAAAATCGGGAGTTGTGCCTGTTGCTTGTTTAAGAGCTGTTTCAAGAGCGGCAAGTTCCAGTCGGGTGGCTTTGTATTCTTTAGTGAGGTCTGTGATATTTGCAGGCTTTTTATCACTGGTAATGAGTTTGTCTTCGAGTTCTGATAGCAGTTTTGCAAGGTCCCTGATTTTGATTTCAGCGCGTATTTTCACTTGATCTGGCTTAAGTTCGCGGAGTTTCTTTACTTTAGCTTCCAGTGCAGTAGCAATTGCGGTCAGTGATTCCATATTTTTATATGCTTTAATTTTTGAAAGAAGTTTCACTGGATCTTTTGTGTTAGCCCCTTCAATTTCGTACGTTAAAGCCTTTTGACGGATTTGTGTGATACGTTCTTGGAGCATTTTTTTCAGTTCTGCTAATGTTTTACCTGGTATATCCGTGAGATCTAAAGACAGCGCTTCTGCATGAGCGGCAGCAATTTCGAGCATTAAGAGAGAGAGATCTTCGAGTTTGGTTGAGTTATACTCTTTCCAGTCTGTGAGCTTTGTAATTGTTTTAATAAGCCGATCGCGTTTGGCTTTAATTGCTTGATATTTTCTCTGCAAGATCTCATTTGCTTCTGGTGGAGTAGTAGGGGAGTCTGTTTGTTGATTGTCTTCAATGTAAAGAGCGCCTTCGGCCCACCACTTAGGGAGTCCTGCGTTAACTAGCTGCCCAAGTATTGGTGTTTCTTTAAACTTATGATATTCCTCAGGTGTACGAACATATAACATCTCACCTACTTGAATAATATCAGGATTCTTTTCCCAATCACTCTTAGCAGAGCTTCCTTTTTTAGGAACTTCATCGAACTTTATGATTGGTTTAGTTGTTCTTAGAATTCCATACTGGTCAATGTTCCATAATCGCTTTGGTGCACCAAGTTCAGCGCTGGAAAAAAACACCAAAATGATGGCGAGGGTGAGGAGTTTAAAAGGTTTTATCATGAGAATTTACGAATCCTTTTTTCTTAGTTTTAAATAATGACTTACCTGGGTCGCTTTAAAAATTCTATAAACCTCTGCGGGAGGCTGTTATCTGGCGTGCAGTTGTTTTTTTGAAACATCATATCTTGTGATTATTGGGGTTTTTTAAAATGGCTTACTTATAAAGTTGAGAATGACTTTTTTGGGGTAAAAAGCCCTGTTTTTAAGGAGTTGAAGATTTCATACAGAAATATTCGCCAACCAAAGCACCCTTTTTTTAAAGAGGGTTTGCAGGCTCATTTTGCGTATTGCTGGATGTTGGCTGTCTGCAGTGTCCAAGTTAAACTCTTGGTGCTATACTCGAAAAAGTTTTCTTACTTTTAGCCTGCTTTGGAGGCCTTATGGAATATAATTTCCAGGATTTTGAGCAGCGATGGCAGTCGTTTTGGGCCACGCACGCTCCGTATCGCATCAAAAATTCATATGATAAACCGAAATATTATTGTCTTGATATGTTCCCATATCCCTCAGGTGACGGTTTACACGTAGGTCACTGGAAGGGCTATGTGTTTTCTGATGTGTTTGCACGCATGAAGTTTTTCCAAGGGTACAATGTGCTTCACCCCATGGGGTATGATGCCTTTGGTTTGCCGGCAGAAAATAATGCAATCAAACGTGGCATTCATCCAGAAGTGTGTACCAAACAAAATATCGAAAAAATTGGCGCGCAATTGCGCACGATTGGTGCGATGTATGACTGGGACAAAGAACTGAGCACAACAGATCCTGAATACTACAAATGGACGCAGTGGATTTTCCTTAAAATGTTTGAGCGCGGCCTTGCGTACGAAGCGAACATGCCCATCAACTGGTGTCCACAGTGTTTAACCGGTTTGGCTAATGAAGAGGCATCTGGTGGTACGTGTGAGCGTTGCGGAACGGCTGTTGAACAAAAATCAATTCGTCAGTGGGTGCTCAAGATCACGGCGTATGCTGACCGATTACTCAACGATTTGGATGATCTTGATTGGCCAGAAAAAGTTAAACTCATGCAAGCCAACTGGATTGGCAGAAGCGAAGGACTCAAGTTTAAAGCACGCGTTAAAGATATGGATCTTACGATTGAGACCTTCTCTGCGCACTTTGAATCGTTCATGGCGGACACGTTTGTTGTCATTGCGCCAGATCACGCATTGCTTGAAACATTGATTGCTGGAACGCCGGATGCACAAAAAGTTCGTGACTACTGCAAATACTTGCTCGACAAGCGTGCAGGTGGTGCAAACCGCGCAGCCGAAGAAGAAGATGTTACCGAAGGTATTTTTACCGGTCGGTACATTCAAGATCCGTGCGGCAACGGGGAATTACCAATTTGGGTGGCCTCGTTTGCGTTAGCGCACTACGGCACTGGAATTGTAAAATGTTCTGCGCACGACGAGCGCGATTTTGCATTTGCTAAAAAATATAACATTCCACTTAAAGTGGTGTTGGTTCCACAAGATCCTGCTGAACGTAAAAAAGTTGAAGCACTTGAATATTGCTACACCGACATGAAAGAAGGGATTTTACTTGAACCTTCTCCATTTGCGGGCAAACGCAGTGGTGATTGTCGTGCAGACATCATCAAATACTGTGTTGAAAAAGGGTATGCAATTTCTCACGTGAGCTACAAATTGCGTGACTGGATTTTCTCGCGTCAGCGGTATTGGGGTGAACCTATTCCGTTGGTGCATTGCAAATCATGTGGCATTGTTGCGGTTCCCGAATCGCAGTTGCCGGTGTTGTTGCCGCCTGTCGAATCGTACCAACCAACCGGCACGGGCGAATCGCCACTTGCTGCAATTGATTGGTGGGTAAACACAGAATGTCCTTCATGTAATGGTCCTGCTAAGCGTGAAACAAATACGATGCCGCAGTGGGCCGGATCATGCTGGTATTTCTTGCGTTATCCAAACCCAAAACTTGAAACAGAACCATTCTCACAACAAGACATGAAGTACTGGATGCCGGTTGACTTGTATGTCGGTGGTATTGAGCACGCTGTGCTGCATTTGTTGTACTCACGATTCTACGTAAAAGTGTTGTATGACGTTGGAGCAGTACCGTTCCATGAACCATTCAAGCGCTTGTTCAACCAGGGTATGGTGTGCATGAAGTCTGCGGTGACTGGTCGTGTTGAAAAGATGTCAAAATCAAAAGGCAACACTGTTTCTCCAAATGAAATTGCGCAGCAGTATGGTGTTGATACGCTCAGAATGTACATGTTGTTCATGGGACCGCCTGAACTTGATAACGAGTGGCAGTCAGATTCCATTCGTGGTGTGTTTAACTTCTTACGCAAGTTGTGGTCGGCAATCTCAGATCGCACCATTTTGGCGCAGGATGGTGAACTTGTTTCTGATGAATCAACTCGACGTTTCCACAAATTTTTAAAAGAGTATTCGCATCGACTTGACCGGTATTTGGTGAACACTGCCGTTGCATCAATCATGGAATATTACAACGATATTCAAAGCAAGAACCTTAAGTTATCGACCGAAATGGCACGAGATCTTTTGGTGGCAATTGGTGTGATGGTGCCGTATTTCTCTTCTGAATTATTGCAGCAGTGTTTTGGTATGCAGCTTCACGACCAATCATGGCCGGTGTATAATCCGCAGTTGGCTGTTGATGCAGTGGTAGAAGTTGCTGTGCAGGTTAACGGCAAGTTGCGTGCAACCATTCACGTTGAACGTACAAGCGAGCGTGCTTTTGTTGAAAAGACAGCGCGTGAGGCTGTTGAAAAATGGATTGCGTCCCACACGGTGGCGACAGTTATTTATGTTCCTGGCAGATTAGTTAATTTTGTTATTGCATGAAGTGAGAGCAGATATGATGTATCCTGAAGTTGATTCAACAACAACCGTTGATACGGATCTTGAGTTGTTGAAAAAGGATTTTGGTCTTGATCCAAAAGAAGAATTGAGCCTTGCTCCGGTAGAGCAAAAAGAGAATGCAACTGTTGAACTTGCGTGCGAGCCATTATCGGCAGCGCTCCAAGCAGAGTTGCAGGATGTTTTTAAAAAAATGCGCTTAGTGATTCAAGACATTGATGCCAAAGCAGAAATTGCACAAGCAAAAGAAGCGTCCTTGCAGAAAAAGCTTGATGCATTCATTAAAGCTGAAATTTTCACCGGTGATGCGCGTAAAAAAGCGTTGACCAACGGGGTAGAATCGTACCTTGGCTTACTTGCACACATTCGTTCAGAAATGGATAAAGATTTGCAAATGTATGCGGCATACGTTGGTGAACAAGTGCCGGCAACGGTTTCTGTTCCTGCGTCAGCTGGTATCCAAGATTCTGCAGCGTTTTTCAAAGCGGTTATTGCTGGGTTTAAAACACAAGCCAAAGATGTGCAAAAGTACTTGATGGTAAGCCATTCTCGTTACATGTACGGATTTGATTTGCAAGAGAAAAGCTTGGATGCGTTGTCATACAAGTTGTTGTCATTGCAAATTCAGCAACGCGCGAAAGCCGCGCAAGCATCTGCACAATAATAGTGAGCATAGATCTAAAAAAAGGCCCCGGTTTTTCCGGGGCCTTTTTTTATTGTGAAATTACTATTAAACCCAGAAAGCATCTCCAGGTACAAAGCCATTCGGGCCACGTTTAAGTTGTCTACGATTGGTATCGGTGACTAGGATTGCATCTATGAGTTTGCTTCTTCTTGATTTACGAGGAGTAGGCGTTCTTGCAGAGTCACTGAAGTCTAACAAGACATCGTCTTCATCAACGGGGGTTGAAGGACGACTTGCAGATCGTGGAGATGGCACACGGCTTGTACGAGGACTTCTTGCTGGTTGAGGTGCAGGGCGTGGACTTGGTTGTCTTGGGGCAAGTTGTTCTGCGAACCAATCAGCTGAAGAGCCAGTTACCGGGGCATCTTGGTGCATTATGCGAGGTAAGTTTGCTGGAAAACGTGATGTGCGTGGAGTTGGGGAGACTGCAGGGCTGTCTGTTATTGCAAGAGTTACACCGCGAGGAGATGTGCGAGGAGATACGCGTGGAGATGTGCTAGGTGATGCCGCTGGAGACGTTCGGGTTGACAATGGCAAAGGTGAGACATGGGTTGGGTAACCGCTTAAATCTGGCGCAAAAGATGATGCGCCACGAGGAGATACATGCGAAGATCTTGGTGACACGTACTGACCATACGGGAGGTAGGAATATCCTGTAAATTGCTGGGGGAATTGTTGCGGCGATTCTGACCTACCGCGAGGTGATGGTGCGCTATGTGGAGAAGCAGTGTGGCCTCGCGATGAAGAACCAGCACTGGTTGAAGAGTGTAACGAGGTGGTGGTTGCTGGCGATCTTACCGCAGAATCTTTTTTGCGTGCGCTTGCAGGTCTTGTTGCTTTGCTGTAATGAGGGTGGCTTGTGAGTGTGATTTTTGTGCGGTCGGTTGTTGAGAGAAGGAATCTCTTTGCTGCTTCAACTTTGTGAGCGCCTGGAAGTTCTTGGATTTTAGAACGAATGGCGTATTCGATTACCATTACGTCTCGAGTGAGCTCTGGCGTTTTTTTGTACTCGGGAGCCCATTGAGAAAGAGCTCTGAGGACTGCAGGTAGTTGAACACAAAGCATTTTGTTGTTTTCTACGCGTTGAAAGTTTGTGAGTCCCGAATAGAGCGCATCGTTCTTTTGAAGGTTTGTTACGCGAATTGCTTCGTTGATGTTATGGTCGCCCACTTGTTTCTGTGCTGCGGGTATTCTTCTTACGGGTGGTTTAGGGGGGCATGCAGTGTTACCTGCCATAAGCCCCAAAACAGCTAAAAATACTATTTTGTGCATAGTTCTATCTCCACGAGAGCTTCAAGCGCTTCTCGATCTACATGTTATATATTTACAGATGGTAACAATTTGGCGCTGTGCGTGTGAAATTTCTTTGTTTCCCCAAAAAACCAAGGGAATTTAACTTTTTTGGATTTGTGTGCCGCGCGAAAAAAATAAGGCTTGGTTGTAGCCAGAACGCTGAATGTATAAGGGTTTATGAGCCCCAAATGAAGTGGCTTATGCCGGGTACGTTATACAGGGTGAAAATGTACAATGAAAAGAGGGGAGTATTACCTCCCCCCTGATTATTGTTGCTCTAAAAAATTAAGCGAAATGGATTTCAGGCTTAATTTCTTTGGTGTCTGCTTCAATTTCGCGAGTCATGTCTTGTGCGTCGTCCAAAGCAGTAATGATGGGTTCTGGCGAACGGATTCCATCATCGTTTGGGAGCTCTGCGCTTGCAAGTGAGTGTTCTGGTTTGATTTCTTTGGTGTCGATTTCTGGAGAAGCGGAATCAAGGTAGAGTGTTTTAAAGTCTACAGCTGGAGACAGGTCGGAGTCATCGGTCTTCCAGAGTGAAACAAGTTCTTGAATTTCTTCGTTGAGCTTGTTTTGTTCGGCAACAGAAAGATTGTCGATGGCGTTGTTGGCGGCATCAAGTTGGGTGTCATCAAACTGAGTATCAAAGTCGTCAACTAAGAGTTGGTTGTCATCAATGTAGGCAAAATGACTGATGGCTTCATCGTCTGCAAGATCGCTTGAGTGCAATTCATTATAGGCAACTTGAGCATCTTTTTTTGGAGCAGTTTTTGATTTTTTTGGAGCGCAGACTTTTTTTGCTCCATTTGCGCAGGATTCTTTGCAGCATCCTTTAAAGCCAAGGAGCACAAATGAAAGGCTGCACACTAGCAGGGCAGAGAGTAACTTTTTCATGGAAAATTCCTTGATTTGTAGGAAAATTGAAAACGCCCATAAAATGAGCTTTTCTTGATTTTCTACTCAGATACGCGATTCTCATGTAGGATGGTAAAAGTATCGTAAAAGAACAATAAAAAAGAAGAAATTTTGTCATAGTAGGGTATCCATTGAAAAAAATTATTATACAAAGAGAGCAATGGCAGGCTCGGGTCGCTGTTGTCGACAACGAAAACAGGCTGCAAGACCTGTATTTTGAGTCTCGAGCGCGCCCAGAGATCGAAAAGTGCTTTTTTAAAGGAAAAATCTCAAAGATTCTTCCTGGTATTCAAACCGCTTTTGTGGATATTGGGCAGAGCCGATCTGGCTTTTTGCACATCACTGAAGTCGACCGGGCACGTGGGGTAGAGCCACTCGCGGGTGATATCGACGATGAAGCCGCAGAGGTTGTACTACCATCTGAGGGCCCAGCGCTTATTCCAAAAAGCCAAATGGATATCAGCAAAATCTTTAAAGAAGGCGATACCATTCTTGTTCAGGTTATTAAAGAACCAATGGGCGAAAAGGGTGCAAAGCTTTCTACGTGCTTTACCTTGCCTGGAAAATTTATTGTATTGATGCCAAACATCTCGCAAATTGGTGTTTCTAGAAAAATAGAAGACGCTGCCGAGCGTGATAGGCTTAAAGAAATTGTCACCAGTTACTTGCCGTCCGGCATGGGAGCTATCATCAGAACAACGGCTGAAAACAAAAGCCGAGAAAACATAACCAAAGATTTGGCTATGCTTGTTTCGGTGTGGCACTCGATTAACAAAAAGCTTAAAAAAGCTGAAGTTGGTGAGAAGGTCCATGAGGATTTGCCAATTACGTTGCGTGCTGTGCGTGAGCACTTGGACGATGACGTTGAGGCGGTGGTCTGTGATCTGCAGGAAGACTTTTTGGCTGTTCAGCGGTTCATTAAGTATTTTATGCCAGATTACCTGCATGTGTTGCGGTTATACTCCGAAACTCTGCCGGTATTTGAACATTTCGGTATCGAGAAACAGATAAATCCATTGCTGGATAAAAAAGCACAGCTTAAATCTGGTGGTACGTTGGTTATTGAATCGACGGAAGCAATGACGGTTATCGATGTGAATACTGGTAAGTTTACCGGTAAAGGATCAATGGAAAACACCATTCTTACTACCAACCTGGAGGCAGCTGAAGAAGTTGTCCGCCAGTTGCGGCTGAGGAATATTGGTGGGCTCATTGTTATCGATTTTATCGATATGTACAAGGCAAGTAATCGCCAAAAACTTTCTCGCTTCTTAGAAAAAACCTTAAAAGAGCGCGATAAATTCCAATCGGTGACTTTAAAAGTTTCTGAGTTTGGTCTTATCCAGATGACGCGTAAGCGTTCTGGCAGGACCTTGGTCCAAAATTTGACGGAAGAATGTTGTGTTTGTCACGGTAATGGCTTTGTTAAATCTGCTGCTACCGATGCTTACATGGTTCTTTCTTGCGTTTCGCGTGATATAAAACGCGTGCCACCACAGGGTCGTTTGACGCTTCATGTGGCCAGTCGTGTGTACCACTATCTGTTGAATACGGAATATTCCGCTATTTTGCAGATCGAAAAGCTTGTTGGCCAAAAAATCGAGTTGTTGTGTAACGACAACTTTGATGGCTCACAATACCAACTAAGTAAATCTTAATCATAAGGCCATGCTTCTTGCGCATGGCCTTATTTCTTGTAGAAAATACCCCTGCTCGTAAAAAGCTTAAAAAGCCTTATTTTTAGCATCAAAACTGGTTTGGTTTCATGGCCGTGAGTTTTATGCCATTTTGGAATGAGTTATAAATCTGTGATTTTTGTTTGCTAGTGATATGACGTTTTTTAGCCGCATTTCTTTTATTTTTCTTGGTGTTTTCTTGGCACCTGCGGTGGCGTTTGGTGCCGATAAGCCTGATACAGAAAATCCGTTTAACTACTTAGTGGCTGGTGCGACCGTTGAGCCTGAGCGATTATTTAACGTTAACATTGATGAAATGGGCCCTGCGATTTTTATGATTGCACAAGGACGTTTTTGGACAGTAAAAGACATTCAAAATGCATTGCTGGCGCTAGAAGCGTTGGCGGTTGATCATCAGCTGTATAAGATGTGTGATGACCTGAAAAAATTTATGGTACAGGGAGTTGAGAAACACTCCGAAGAGTCGTTATTAAAAAATTTACTCGCAAATACATTGCGTGGGCTTGGTCAATCAGGACATGCGTTTACGGATTTTCCGGAATGGCATCTGTGTTTAGACGGTATTGCGTACCAGTCTGCGCAGAACGATGCTCTAGAGTATCTCAAAACGTTTGTAGATCCGTGGGAGCTTTCTCCAGATGGTAAAAATATTGTACCAGCGCCAAACCTTACAGCATCAGAGTTGGCTGCAGCGATTGCTAAGCGTAAGAAATTTGAAACAATTCCGTTTCCTTTTTTATATCGATTAAAAACTTCCCAGGTCGTTTCTTCTTCTACCATCAAAAAAGGTTTCTGGTATGCAGTTGCTGCTTTGAGTGCGTTGAAACTTAAAAGCGCGTATTCTACGCGAATTGCAAAATACAAAAATCATGTTGAGCACCAAGATTGCTCACGGCCTGTAAAACAACAGGCGCAACATCATACGCATTTATGTGGACCTGCTGTAGCGCTCTATACACTTGACTCTTCAGAAAATGCAGGCGGTTTACAAAAATGTGTAAAAAACGAGCGCGGTGCGGACCAAGGAATCCTTGGTTGTTTTTGGACATTTGAACAAATTGCGGCCTATAAAAAAATGATGTTTAGTGATGTGAGCAAATTGAAGAACGTGTACGAAAAGCTCTTTGGAGTACACGTGGTTACCGTACCACAGATGCGGCATAGAATAGCAGTTGTGTTAGATTTAGTGGTTCCATCTGTTTCGTATGACCCCTATTCAATGAGCGCAAAACTTTCAGCGTTGGTCAACAGTAAGCGAGCATTTAGACATCTTTCAGAGAATGGTAAAGAGTTGTTTGGATTATATCGCTGGGCATGGTTTTTCTTGCGAAAAGATGTGTCGCAAACTTGTAGCCAGTCTTTGTTGGGTGCTGAGCTTGCGGCAGATGATATCCCAAAAAAATTGTATGGAGATGTTGAGCAAATTATTAAAACCGATCTTCGACGTTGCGATATTAAACCGGTTTTATTTTCGTCGGTATGCAATCCTGCAACATTGCAGACACCACAATCGGTTATGTTTTATGATCGACGGAAACAAGCCGCTGAAGGCGTTTTTGAGTTGTTTGGTTTGTACGAAGCAATAAAAACAAACAAGCAGGCAGCATTGTGTAGTGCAAATATTTTTCATGAAATGCAATTCTGGTGGGTGTTATATAATCCGTTATTGTGTGCACAACCTAGCTCTCCATTTGTGTTTGATGGTGCGACCTTTGTTATAAAACAAGCTCAGGATAGCGCGTTTGTTAATCCGTTTGTGATTGCATGCAGAGCGCAAAAAAAATACCCCTACCCTTATTTTGGGTTTGGTAAACAAGATGTAACAGCGCGTGATGCTCTTGATGAACGTGGAGAGGGCTTGCAGCGAGGAGCTCTTAGACGTTTTCCTCAGATGGATATTGTTAGTTATGGTTGGGCAATAGGTTGTCGCCTTTTTCAGGATCTTTCTTATCGAGTGAGTGATGCGTGCAAAGTGTGTGATATTCCAGCTTTTAAATCACAGCAGCGCAATGAGGTTGGGTACAATGGTGAAGACATCAGAAATGCCATCAGGTTTATACCAGGCGTTTCTGACTATATTTTTGTCGGAAATTCGTTAAGTCTTTCTGGAGATTATGGACATGGACTTAGAGCGCCAGCTGTGTTTCACGATGATATTCTTATTTTCACGCCAAGCGCGTCTGCAGAATTTGCAGAATACCTTAAAAAGAAACCTGATGATGGCGGTCCAATGCATCCAGGAAAATGTTTTAATGAACTATCCAAATACGCGCACGATAGTTTTCCTGCTGCGTGGTTGAGCCTGCGGGGTCTTGCAAGCACAACTGAATGTGTTATTGAATTGTGTCAAGACAGCGCCAATGCAGCATTATATTGCTGTACGCCAGAAGATGCAAAAAAAGTGCGTGCAGCACTCAAGGGCTATGGTCTTACGCTTGCGACTTCATCAACCTCGAGTGGATTTTCGGTTACAAGCCCAGGGATCTCCTCAAGTACGTTTTGATAGATAAATCTTTTGGAGCATTTTTTTGGCGTTTCGCCGATTTCTCTAAAATAAGCGACTATTATTTCCATCGTCCATTCCGGTAAGGGATCAATACTTGTAGCGATTTGATACATGTCTCTATTGAATGCCGCAAGCGTTTTTAGGATTTCTACTTTTTTGTGTTTTTTTGCATACGTAACCAAAGCGCCATAGGTGTGCCAATAGAAATAGAATTCTTGATTTTCCCCGTCTTTAAATATGCAATAACAGGGTTCAAGGGTATCTTCTTCTTGTGCTGCGGCAGCTTCGACGGTTGGTGTTAATGGTTTTTTGTGGGTAGCGCGCCGATATCTTCTTCTTTGTCTTGGGGGCGTGCCACTGCGTGAGCCTTTTGGCAGCGGATCTTCAAATCTCTTTCTTTGTGGAGCCGAGTCTGCGTCGTTTTCACTTAAGGCAGAGTCTGCGTCGTCTGCGTTTAAGGCCTTCACTGCAGGGTTTGATGGAGATGTTGTATCGCTGCTAAACGCGGTATCTAAGTCGGATTGTACGTCGCCCTCATCAAGAAACTGTAATGCAAGCATTGCACGGTTTGATGGAGATGTTATATCGCTACTACATGCTTCTTCGTCAGAATCGCTGAGATATAAATCTTCTTCTTCTCGGGTAGGCCTATTTTTGAGCCTTGTTTGTGTATCGGATGTACGAGCTCTTACTGTTTTGGACTTCCTGCGAAGCCGGCCAGAATTGGGTGTGCGTTCTGGCGCGCGGGGTGCATCAACACCTAGGGCGTAAGGCGTTCCTGGCGGCGGCGGTGGGGTTACGGAACGTTTTGATATTGGCGTTTGCTTAAAAACAAGTGGTCTTGCTGGTGTGAGAGGGGTTGATGGTGTGAGCGGTGGAGGTATGTGAGGGGGCGAAGGATGCCTGAAAGACGTAAGCTTTGGTGTTGCTGGATGTTTTGAACCAGGCGTCTGGCGATGTGGTGTGCCAGTAGTGGGTGGTTGTAGGTTTGCTGGAGAGGGACATACATGCACAGGTGTAGGTTGGCGTGGTGTGGGGCGAGGCGGGATGCCTTTCATGGACGATTTTAGCGGGGTTAAGGGCGAGTGCGCGACTGGTGTTATGGGTTTGCGTGGCGAGGAAACACCGCCAGAAACTGTTGCTGATGCAGCATCAGAGGAGTGTTTTTGAGTATCTAAGAACGTGGGAATAGTGGTATCTTTTTTGAAAACAGAGACCACTTTGATTATGCCGCCAATGATAACAGCACCGACAAATGCTTTGAACACACCAAAGCCGCTCGAAGTTGCTTCAACTACTTCGCCTGGGCCTTTTTTAGAAGCTTTGTTTTTTTTTGTGTCAGTTGAGGAGCTTGTTGCGCCATTTGCTTCTGTTGCAGGGCACACGATTTGTGCTGACGTGTTGAGGTACAAATAAGGGAATGTTGCGGTTCCTTGTTTGCGGGCCACAAGTAATTCTTGGGATTTTTCTGCAGAGCACGAAGTGTTTTGTAAAATAGTATTGGAGCTTGCATCAATGATCGCGAGATCTGCAACATCACAAATCCATTCAGCTACGGCGAAAGAGGGGATGATGATGCTCTCGGGAATGAAGGTTGGAACTGCAATACTCCAGCTGTGACGCAGATTAGCAAGATCTGTTGGTGTAATTGAAAATCGTGTAAAAAGAGTAATAACGTCATCGCGCATTTGCGTTAGGAGCGCCACGTCTTTGTATATTGCGCCAAGGCCTTGAATGTAGCGACTAATGATGGCTAAATCTTCTGTTTGGGTATGGAGGTCGTTTGTTGTGACGATAGTCTGTACGAGTGTTTTTGCATCAGCAAGGGTCCAAAATACACAAGAATGGTCTGTTTTTTTAAAGATGAAAATGGTTGGTCCAGCAAGGGCGTCTTCGGGAACGGCGACAAGGTCACCCGCATAATCAAAAAGTTCAATTTTCTTCGCAGAACTCATGGCGCTCAGGGGCGCTTCGTCTGCGGATAAGTGTGTGGCGTACGAAAAAAAAGTGAGGGCGCACAAGCTTATGATTTGTATTTTTTTGGACATGAACACCTTTGGCGTTGAAAAAGATGATAATAGGATAAAATGCCATTTTTGCTGACGCATGAGGAGCGGTAATTTTTATGGGTACAAAAACCCCAAAAATTGTAGTTTTTAACTTCGCCTGCATTTCTATATGAAACAAATAGGTAGCGCTAGACGGTACTAGGATTTGCTGAGGTTGCAACTTATGGGGAACTGGTGTGTAAAAAAGTCTTTTTTTGTTATGGTCTGGATCTCTGGCTAGCGCTGTGAGTGAGTACCAATGATCGCAAGTCATCATGCCAAATTCTTTTGCTTTTTATTTTTTTTTGGTGGTGTTGCTTGTTGTTTTGCGTCATCAGACAAAACTCACGGACCATTGCAGGTAAAACAACATACTCAATTGTGCACAGTACGCGATGTCAGGGGGAGCACGGTTCAGGTCGCTCTGACGGCGCTTGACGGTCCACATATTTTCTTAGTTGCTGTGCGCGGTTTTTCCATACAATTTTGGACGCTTGCAGATGCGCAGTGTTTGTTGCGCAAAATAATCCAGCGCAACAAGATTGCGAGCTTGCAGCATAAATTAAATGCCTTGTGTGAGTATGTTATAAATCGTCAGCAGCAGCCGATTGATCTGGTTAAGTACGTATTGGTTCTTGAATTATTTGATGAGTTCAAGATTGCACCGCGACTCCTAAAAAATTTTAGTGAATGGAGTATTGCGCTAACAGTGCAGACTTATGACGCGGTGACAGATCCGCTCAAATTGGTAAATCAAGCGGTTGATCTTTCTGTGATTGATGCAAGAACGGGCAGTGTGACGCCTGTTGTGATTGCTGAAGATATGAAGCAGAAGATCCTTAAAGAGCGTGCTGCAGGAGTTTCGGCATTTCCTTTTTTGTATCGCTGCAAAGAGCAAAAAAATAAAAGAAAAATACCCGTGCGATCTGTTGCGTTGGCGAGTGCGGGAGCGGCTTCGTGGTTTGTTCAAGTCTTAGCTTCTGTGGTTTTTGTGGGTGGTGGTGGCATGGCGGTTTCAAAAATGCAAAAAACAGCTCCGCCCCAACGTGTTTCAACGCCAGTTCCTCGCTCCAGAGTTTTGGACTCACCACCGCTTGCTGCGATGCGCGTTGATTTTTCACGTGGTCCAAGTAAAGCGCCCATAAAAAACGTGCGATCACGCAGTGCGTTTAGAAAATTTAGACGAGATTATGAATGCCCAAAAGACCGCATGGCGCGTGATTTAAAGAATGATTGCTCTGCTGGCGAAAAAGTTTCGCTTGAAGCTTTGGATATAGAACTACTTCGCGCGTTTTTGCATCGTTGTTATCGGTGTTCTTGTTGCACATCGGCAGATCAAACAGAGCCGCAAAATGCGCCACTCGAAGGAGAGGGTGAAGATGAAGATGCATGGATTGATCGTAGATGCAAGGTTCCAAAAATGCCCCTTTTTTTTCTCAAAGTAGACAGAGGTGCTCGTGCCGTGGCTGTTTCTGTAAAGTGCTACAAAGTAGTACGAGAGCAGTGCTCAGAAGAGGAATTACAATTACTGGATAAGAAAGTTCCGGTGAGTGTGGTGCCCGAGGCTCCCGATTCTTTACAGAGCAGTTGTGCTGTTGTTTCTGACGAGCGTGTAATTAAATTATTTAAAATCTATGCGCCGGAATTATTTGAATTCACATAAAAAACAGCGCCAACGTTATCGGTTGGCGCTGTAACTGTTTTCTAAGTATTTTTCTATGATGATTTTGGTGCGCTTGCAGGTTTGAAAGATTGTGCATATGTAACCAAGTCATTCCATTTCGTTGGAAGAGCTTGTGCTTGAGCAACTACTGCATCTTTAGGTTCCAAGATAAGCTTTTTGATTGGTTCTGCTTGTACCGCAGTTCCCCATGCTTTTGCTGCATCATAGTTTTCTTGCTTGAATGCAGGAGCGAGTAGGTTAACAAGACTGTCTGAGAAGTTGGTTACATCTTCATGTACCGCTTGGTATACCGCAACTTGATCTTGCTGAGAAAGTTTTTGGTAATCGCTTTCGAGTAGGTAGTATTTTGTGGTCAAGCTGATGAATGGAAGCATTTTTACGATAAAAAGAGCTTGAGCGCGGCTGATTTTGCACGTTGCTTGTCCGGCAAAGCGGTGACCAAATCCATGATTTTGACCATCACGTGTTGCATTGGGATTTGTAACAGCATGCTGCCAGCCTTCTGCTATTTCTTTTGCCACAAATAACAAGTTAGGTAAATGTTTGAGCGCATAGCCATAGGGGCCATGGAACATCAAATAATTTTTGCCACGCATGTGCGCAGGAACTGACCAGCTAGAAACAAGGATGTTTTTGTGTGCAAGTCTGTCTGCGAGTTCTTGACGAGCTTTAATTGCAGGGAGGTGTTTGAGCGCAAAAATAACGGCTTTTGAGATGTCGTTAATTTTATTGACCTGTTTTGCTGTGGCAACGACGCCGGCTACGATTTTTCGAGTTTTTGATTTTGTTCCTAATTGATTGCCTACTTGGTTGCAAATAGCAGGTCTGGCAAAAGCCAAGAGGGCAGCTGCTTGCTGTGTGCGAGTCTGGTGGAAACCTTTTGGCGCTCTGCGGCCGATTGGGGTTACGTGAGAGAATAGGTATTTGCATAGCATTTCTGTTTTAATGTAATTACTTGTTTGTGCGTATTTATCTCTCATTGATGCTGCAGCTGGAGACTCTTGGAGGTGTGCTTTGACCTTTCCTTTTTCGATCAAAGCAGCGGCTTGGGGCAATATGTTTTGCAACAAGTTTTCTGTCGCAAGGTGTTCGCCTTGAACGCCCGTGATTGCGGGTAATAAATATCTTGGGTTAAATGCGCTTGGCGCTGCAAACGCTGGGATAACAGCAAAGAGCGCGGCGATAATTAATAATTGTTTTTTCATGAAAAAACACTTTCTTTTGTGGCAGCCTAGGCGCCGTCTTTAATGCTCGTTTTAGTGTATCCCTAAAAAGAAGGCGCGGCTTTTTTTCTGCGTTTTACTTCAATTTCTCAGGAAAAGCGCCCTTTTTATGGTGCTGTGTTTTTCATATTGAAATAGATGTTAAGAGCTTTTGTTGGCCAATAAATTGGTTTAAGCCGCTTCTGGCAAGGCTTTTATGTGGTTCCACAGGGCAATAAACTGCGCCGTACTCATTTGCTGTGCACGGAGAGCTTGAAATTCTTGGGGAAGTTCAACGTCGGCAAATTTTGAGCTCTTTAGGTTGTTGTGCAGCATTTGACGAGGAAATTTAAAGCATGTGCGTACAAAAATCCAAAAGTTTTCTTCATCAGGAATCTGAGTGAGTGTTGCGCGTGGTGTAAATCCAACGAGCCGTGAGAAGATTTTTGGTTGAGGTTCAAATGCGCTTGGTGGCACCTTGGTGAGGAGCTTAAATTCAAAAAAGTGCTGAAAGTAATGCGAAATAGCACCAGCGTCTCTGCCTGTTTGTGCAACCAGTCGTTGAGCCACCTCTTCTTGGACCATGACAACCCCGTGCGAGAATAAATCTGCGCTCTTCTGGATTTTATGCATGATGGGGAAGGTTATGTGGTACGGAAGGTTTGCAAGTAGCACAACCGGATTTTGGGGCGAAAAATAGGTTTTTAAATCTACATCCAAGATGTTAATCAAATTAAGCGACAACCGATTAGAAGGTATGTTTTTTTTAACAACGTTAAGCCATTCTTCATCGATTTCAAAAACTTCCAGCTTTTGACAGGGTGTTTTTTCTAGGATGGCACGTGTTAAAAAACCATCACCACAGCCAATTTCCATAACCGTGGTCGTTGGGGTAACAGTGGCATTCTTGATAATGCTGTCAACGATCCCCTGGTCTCGCAAGAAAACTTGGCCGTGCTCTTTCTTTTTTTGTGGTTCATCGCGCTGGTAAGAGTGGCGGTTATTCGGTTTTTTTGAATACTTTTCTTGGTTATTTCGGTTGTTCTTCATGACAAGCAAGACTCGTGTTGTTGCTGGGCGGTTATTTCAGTGGTTACTGAAGGAATCGCTGTAGGCAGTGTGATAATGGCGTTAAAACGGTATGCACCATTTGGGTATGATCCGGAAGGATCTACCTCGGTAAATTCGACAAATTCCACCTGAGCGCCAAGTTTTTGTGCAACTGAGCAGAAAAACGAGCGAGGCAGGTACAAATGATCTAGTGAGTTGTCGTTTGAAAGCTTTTCTGTGACTTTTGTGTGGACTACGCCGCGAATGCGGTCGGCAAGTTCTTTTTTTTCACTATCGCTGATGTCGCTGAGCAATATTTTTCCGCCTGGTTTTACCACAGAAGCCATACTTAAAATGCTTTTTTCAACTTCGTCTGAGGAGTTGAGGTACAAAAAGACACCCATGCAGAGCGCAAGGTCAACTTTTTCTAGGGGCTGTATTTTGAGCGGTTCGGTAATGCTTTGGGTCCAAAAAGTTCCGTGGGAAATATCTTTTTGTGCGCGTTCAATGAGTTTTGGGGAATAATCAATCCCGTAAAACGTAAGGTTTTTGCGCATTCCATTGAGAACCAAACACGAAGATCCGCCACCGCATCCAAAATCAAAGACTGATGCGCCGTCTGAAACGCCGGTTTTGGTAAACATGTTTGCCAGGATGGTATTCCATGAATCTGCTTCTACCACTTCGTATCCATTAACGGCGTGAGGCTGAGTTGCAGCTCCCTTTTTCTGCCAGACTTCGGTAAGCCAGCGATGATTGCGGTCTGCGTAGGGGTTTTCTTGTTGAACGGGGCATTCAGAGGCAGTAACTGATTCTGTGTGCTGAGCAATAACGGGGATTGTAAGAAGAGACAGGAAAAGAAAGCGAGAATTTATCATGGTTTGTCGACGAAAACATGGAAAACAAAAGGATTTTTTAGCCTACCATGGCTTGTGCTTTTTGTAAGGGGCAAAAAATGAGGGGGCCGTTTTCGGGCCCCCTTGAGAAGTTTTGTGAGTTCGTTGGCTTAGACTGCGTAGATCATGCGGAGGGAATCTTTTGTTTTGAGGTGTGGGTAATAGTCAGGGGTTGATTCCTTGAAGTCTCTTTGGGTACCACCTTTCCACGTGAATTGTGTGATATCTGCAGGTACAATGATTGCTCGCTCTGCTGTTGCCAGAAGCTTTTGCGCGTAGGTTACAAAGTTTTTGTCTGCCGATGTTGTAAGAGCTAGAGCGCCAGCCGTGAATGTTTCAGTTTTTTTGTAATCGTCACGTGTTCCCATGTTCAACACGACAACGGTCGCTTGCGCGGTATTAAGTGCGGCAATGAACTTTTTGTCGCTACATAATTCGATGCAGGGTGATGGAACAATGACTAAACGTGGCGCCTGTTTTCCGGCAATAGCGCTTGATAGTGTAAGAAAGTGTGTCAACTCTGGGGTAAATTCGTTTGTTGATGCACTAAAGATTCTAAGGCCCGCAAGTTGTTCTGTTTTTTCAGCAGATCGATCAAGAAGGTAAGTAAATTCCACATGCATTGGAAGACGTACATCTGAACACAAGGTTATATCGGTCGGTGATTTTTCTACGCGGCGGCTTGGTAACGTGGCAGCGTCCGTTTTGAGCACTTTTACTGATTTTAGTTGTGCGCTAGGTGTTGCAGATGATTCTTCGTAGGTAACTTCTTCTTTGGCAATGGAGCTGAGGAGTGCGTCTACAACTAATTGAGCAAGGGTTTCTTGTACGGTTGCAGTTGTTTTCTCTGCTGTTACAGTAAAATCTGTTTCGCTGATTACACATGAGGCCGAAATCTTGGTTGTTGCAGCATCGACAAGGTTTGCTGTGGTTACCACAACGTATGATGAAAGATCATTAAGAAAGGCGTTTTCTGGCGAATCTGTTATTACATCAAGTTTTGTTGAACCATCGTTAATTACAACGACAGACCAGCCACCAACATTCAAGTTCTCGGTCATGAGGATTGATTGCTTTGCGCGGGCAAGTTGTTCTTTGTGGGCTGTTGCCTGAAGGTTCATTTGTTGTAGTTTTTCTAGGTCATTCTCGCCAAATGCTTTTACAATTCGTTCTACAGCTTTTTTATTTGTTTCTGTTAATTGAGCTTCAGTTGCCACCCAGGTGAGTTGTTGATTTTGATAATTTGCAACGTCTGCTTTGAATACGCTGTAAGGTACGATGATAATTCGTTCTTGGTCTGCGTCTTTTGGTTCTTCCCAAGCAGCTGTTTGGCAGAAGGCACTGAATGAGCCAGGTAACCATGCGGTAACAACAACGCTGGCGCTTTTTTTGTGTGCAGATTCACTTGGTGAACCTGCTGCGAAAGTAAGGCCAAAACGTTGCCAGATTCCTTCATGCAGGGTTGGCTGGTTGTATTCATGCCATGGAGCTACGCGAGTTGGTGTTGAAAGTAAGCCGGTTGAATACTTAGGGTGCGTGTGGCGTACCAGTGATGTTGGGTGGTATTGGTGGTAGCGATCCAGCTGGGTGGCAACTTCTTCACCAAGTCCTTTAAGAACAGGCTCTACAAGAGTCATAGCTTGTTGATTTGCGTATACGCGGCGAGCGCCAAGAACAAGAGTAACAACAGATGCCGAGATAATGTCGCCAATAGCAAATGGTTTGATATCTTGCCATGCGGTGTTGTGCAGTGCACATGCCTTCAGGAAGTTGATGAGCGTGTCGCTTGCAGCTTCTTTAAAACCAAAAATGGAGATGCGAAGGCCAACACTTTCTACGGTTTTGGTTTCTTCGTTGAGGATTTTATAAAATTCAAATTTGAGTAATACCGAGTCTGAAGGCTTTTTAAAGCTGAGTTTTACTACAACTTGTTTTGATTTATCTTCGTTTGTGAGTAGTTCTTGCTGAGTTGTTTCTAAGATTTCTAAGAGTTGTTTTACCGGTTCGCATGTTGAGCGGACGGCGTCGCTGTGTTTCAGTCCTTTTTCAAATGCTTCAAAAGCTTTCAATCGGTCGTCTGTAATAAATTCGAGTTCGCGATCAAAGGTGTTGAATTCAGTTTTTTTAGCGACTTGAAAGTAATAAATCGATGCCTTGGTAAGAACTTCTAATGACCGTGTTTCTACGGTGATTAAATTGTCTCGGTTGGTATCTTTTGGTGAGGCTGCCGGAGCGAGCGCAGCCGATGGTACAGCAAGAGCAATAAGGAGGTACAGGAGTGAGCGGTTCATAAA
>Ga0214921_10003041_pt1 | contig 26353 bp, 26 predicted proteins | sample LL1505_MetaG_FD_177992 | JGI IMG/M metagenome (GOLD analysis project Ga0214921, IMG submission 177992) | Freshwater microbial communities from Lake Lanier, Atlanta, Georgia, United States - LL-1505 | ecosystem: Environmental > Aquatic > Freshwater > Lake | place: USA: Georgia | collected... | reverse complement strand
AAAAACTCAAAACCGCTGCCAAGCCAAGAGACCCTTTGATGATCAAACTTTCATTTTCAACGTTGATGCGCATAGCCACGCTCATGGCGGCATGCGTTTTGGTGGGTTGCGGAGGTGCGAGTAGTACAGTGAATCCTTTGACGCCTACGCGAATTATTGCTTTTGGGGATGCTTTTAGTACAGTCGATACAAGCGGGTATGCTACTTATTCGGTAAATACATCAGAGACCAATGCAACTGTTGCTAGCAGGATAGCAAGTATTTATGGTTTTACGATGAAGAATTACACGGCGTCTTCATCATCTGTCCTCGCTTCTGGGACTGCTTACAGTTATGCCACCTATAACGCTACTTCTAGCACTACAGCAACACAAATATCCACTTATCTGGCAAATAACACACCAGGATCAAGTGACTTGTTCATCATTACTGCCGGTACACAGGACATCATTTCTGCTGCACCCACCAACAATACAACAGCAATTGCAACTGCAGCAACTGCACTGACCTCAGCCATTCAATCTTTGACTAATGCTGGTGCGCAATATGTCATGGTGATGCAACCTATAAATGTTGCGAGGACACCTCCTTTTCTCGCATTAAATGGAGTTAGACCCGCGGGAACAAATGCTTCTTATAACTCGTACGCACAATCGCTTAGCTACGATAGCAGTACTGCATGTCAATCTTTTTCATGTTTATTGAGCACTAAATTAAATACGGCTTTCCCGGCAACCTCGTCTCATCAACCTGTTTTGCTGGTTGATTTAATGTCTTATTTCAACCTCATTACAGGAACTACTAATACTGGAAGTGCTAATACTTTTTCGTCCTATGGAGTAACAAATCCTGACTTGGTTGTTTGTAGTACTGCCGTGCCAAATTGCACAACCAGCACTCTTGCTACTACCTCAACAAACCAATACACCAGTTCTGCTTGGACTTATGCAACATCTATATTTGCATATGATTACTACACCACTCCGTTTGCCAATCGTCTAATGGCCGACTACATCTACAACTACAACTTCTACCGCGCAGGCTGGCGTTAATCATTTTTCTGATAGTTCAGGCTTGCTAATCAAGGCTTTTGCAAAGCCGTCCAATCGACCAATAAATCTAGCGCACCTCTTGCGGCTTGCGCATTCGCATGGTTCAACACCGCCACCAAGATAAGCCGTTTACCATTGGCTGCATCTACATAGCCTGCAAATCCAGCCACATCGCGCAAACTGCCTGTTTTGAGATGCGCAATAGATTGCGACTTACTACGCTTTAACGTGCCATCTAAACCACTCACAGGCAAGGAGCTCATCAACTCGGACATGGTTGGCGAGCCCCACACAAATTGCAACACGCGCGCAAGACCAAGGGCGCTGATGCGTTCCTCACGGCTCAACCCAGAGCCGTTGTCGAACACAGGAATTTCGCCTCCGATCCGATCTTTCCACCAGGCCTGCATCGCCTCGCGTGACGTATCCCAAGTAGCTGGGCTTCGCCCATGTTGGCCCAAAGTCAAAAACAACTGTTGCGCCATCACGTTGTTGCTGAACTTGTTGATGTCACGAACGACTTCAGATAAGGCTGGTGATTCAACAGAAAACACGGGTTGCAAGTTGGCCGGCACAACGCCGTCACGCACTTGGCCCAGCAATTGACCACCCACTTGTTGCCACATCCCCGCTATCGCACGTGCAGCAAATTGTTGCGGCGCTGCATAAGCCACAGGCCAAATTTTTTCTCCACACGTGGCAGGAAAACTTCCTGCAAAACGAATGCGTAACGGGTCTGCCCAATCAGCACGCAAACTACTGCGGTAGTCGTTGCAATCTGAATGCGAGAGCGGCACAGATGATGGAAATTGAACGCCAGCCAATGGTGGCTCCACATATATGCGAGCCACATTGGCGGCACGATCAGGAACAAATTGAAATACCAGCGATTTGAAATTCACCAGCAATGCATCTGGTGCTGCGTTGTAGGGGCGTAAAGGTTCGCCATCAAAACTCGCAGGGTTGCGCTCGGGTAAATCAAATGCGCTTCTATCAAGCACGATATCGCCTTGAATTTTTTGTATGCCAAGGCCTTGTAGGCGTCGCATCAAGAGCCACACACGCTCCACCACCAAACGTGGATCTCCGCTGCCTCGAATATAAACATTGCCTTGCAACACACCATCTCGCACAGGGCCATCCACAAATACAGGTGTGCGCCACACAAATGTGGGACCCAATAAATCCAGAGCCGCGACAGTGGTCGCGAGTTTGCTCAAGGACGCAGGGTTGATGGAACTTGTTGCCTGATGGCTCAAAAGAGCGGAAGTCTTTTGCGAACCATTGGCCTCCATGACGACGACATGCAAAGCTTCAACAGGCACTTTGGCGCGTTGCAACGCTGCAATGACAGGAGCAGGCAGTGCCACATTGTGAGCAAACACATTTGGCAAACTACTCAGCAGCCAAACGAAAACAACAGTGATGAAGCGCATACGCATAGCCAAATTATCACAGCCGTAATAATCTGGGCTTATGCACACCTACAAATGGCTGGCGATCGAGACCAGTTCCGACATGCTCTCTCTGGCTATCGCTTCGACACAAGGCGATGCATCTGAGGTGTGGGCGCATACGTCGCAAGGTGGCGCCAAGTCATCGCAATTGGTTCTGCCAGAGATTGTGCGATTGATGGATGAAGCGCAAATACGTTTTGCAGATCTCACCGCGGTTGTGTTTGGTAGGGGCCCAGGCTCATTCACCGGTTTGCGTACTGCGTGTTCGGTGGCGCAAGGTTTGGCATTTGGTGCTGGGATATTCGTTTTGCCTATCGACACCTTGTTGGCTGTAGCAGAGGATGCTAGGTACCAAAGCAGGCAACAGCAGCAGCAACAAAAACAGCATCAAACGCACCATCAACAACTAGAACAACTTCCCGAAAAAACACAAAGATTTTTTGTAGCCATGGATGCGCGTATGGATCAGGTCTATACCGCGGCCTACGAGTGGCAATCCGATTGGCAATGCGTGCAAGCGCCTTCTGTGAATTCTCCCGAAAACATCTCCGTACCAACCGAATGGAAAGATCTCGCATTCATCACAGTTGGAAATGTGTGGGACGCGTTCGCAGCACGATGGCCAGCAGAACTCTCAGGCAAACATATGCACGCTATGCCCACCGCACAAGCCTTGCTGCGCTTAAGCCCAGTTGCGTTTGAGCAAGGCTTGGCGGTGCCGCCAGAAGATGCATTACCCCTCTACATCCGAGACAAAGTAGCGCAAACCACCCAAGAGCGCGTGCAAGTCAAACTTGCCACGACAATTTCTAGATGAGTGCCGTTCTCAAACCAGAAGTCCGACTAGAGCCGCTTGATCTTGCGCGCCTCGATGACGTGGTGCACATTGAGCAGCGCGCCTACAGCCACCCCTGGACGCGCGGAAATTTTTTAGATTCGTACAAGGCTGGTTATCAAGTTATCACCTTGCTCGGTGAAGACAGTTTGTTGGGTTACTTCGTCGCTATGCCTGGCGTGCAAGAAGTGCATTTGCTCAACATCACCGTCGACCCAGACTACCAAAGCCAAGGTTGGGGCGTGATGATGTTGGATGCGCTGAGCGTCTGGTCACGCGGGCAAGACGCTAAGTGGTTGTGGTTAGAAGTGCGCGCCAGCAACCTGCGCGCAATAAATGTGTATCAGCGTTATGGATTTAAACGCGTGGGTGAGCGCAAGAACTATTACCCCTTGCAAGTGGGCCAACGCGAACATGCGGTGGTGATGTCTTTGCATCTCTGAGCCCAGTGCTTGTCACAATACGCTCTATGTCAGACACCTTGCAACTAGACAAACGCCAACGCGCCATGCTCGCAGAGATGGGTGTGCGGGTGTGGACGCCCATCGAAGCAGTTGCGCCTATCAAAGAAGCTAGCGAAAGCTTTGCCTCAGTTGCAGTTAAGCCGTCATCTTTTGAAGTAAATACGCAAACCGCAAACAACCTAGATTGGCCAAACCTTCGCGAAGCAGTTGCCAATTGCCAAGCGTGTGGCTTATGCACATCCAGACGCCATACCGTGTTTGGTAATGGTTCGCATGCATCCAACTCAGGCGCCAGTAACGAATTTCAACACGTTGATTGGCTCATCGTCGGGGAAGCCCCCGGTGAGAATGAGGACGCCGAAGGCGAACCCTTTGTAGGCCAAGCGGGACAACTTCTAGACAATATGTTGCGCGCGATGCAACTCTCGCGCACTTGTGAACTCTCAAGTTCAAGCAAATCACAGCAAAGCATCTTCATCACCAATGTGCTCAAGTGCCGCCCACCAGGCAACCGCAATCCTGCCCCGGAAGAAGTCGCGCAGTGCATGCCGTATTTGCAACGCCAAATCGCCTTGCTACAACCCAAAATAATTTTGGCCATGGGACGCTTCGCAGCGCAAGCTTTGTTGCGCGACAGCATTGACAAGGTTGATGCCATCCCGCTTGGCAAATTGCGTGGCCAAGTGCATCAAATAGGCAATACGCCAGTCGTGGTCACCTACCACCCTGCTTATGTGTTGCGTAACTTGCCTGAAAAAGCCAAGTTGTGGGCAGACGCATGTTTGGCGATGGCGACGCTAAACAATAGCTAAACCACGCAAAAAATACGCTTAAAACTAAGCGTAGATATCAAGTAGTTTTCTAGGCTTCCACCACTTGCCGCTCCGGCCACAAGACCGAAGCAATCGCCACCACCATCAACGCGACTGCAGCCCAGTCTTGCCAATGCAACACTTCACCTAGCCATATTGCGCCGGTAAACACACCCAGCACAGGAATAAACATGACGCTTAAAGTCGACGCCACAGGCGGAAGTCCACGGGCCAGCGTCAGCCAGGCTGACTGCGCAAAAGCAAATACGCCTACGGCGTTGTAAGCGATCGACCACAGGGTCTGTTCAGGCGGCATACGCCATTGGCTTTGCTCAAAAATAGTCGCCATGGTAGTCATCAACACGGTGGTGAGCCCCGTCATCCAAAACGCAATCGTGAGTGTGGGCACAGGAATCGATGTGTTGCGCAAGCGCTGCGTTCCGTAAGCCCATGCAGCCGCAGAAACTAGCACCATGCCCACAGCAAGTGGCTGTCCAGCAAAGTGGGTGAGTTCATTCCACAGTAACAATAAAACGCCCAGTGATGCTGCCGCAACGCCTGCCCACATGCGCAAACGCAAGGGTGCTTGGAACCACAACACGCCACAAACCGCAGAAAAAATCGGCATGGTGTAGCCCAAAATCGCGGCCCGTCCACTTGAGAGCATAGGAACTGCGAGCACCACCAAGACGTGCCACACAAACATATTGAAAAGCGACAGAACAAATAGTTCACGCCAATACATCCGCGGAATACGAAACGGAACTTTTAAAAAATACAACGCGAGGCCCAGAAGCGGAAGCCCAGTCCACATAGACAAACTGCGAAAGGTCAGAGGTGGATAGCCTGTCACGCCCATTTTCATGATGGGCCAGTTACACCCCCATACCAAAGTCAACGTGATCAGGGTCCAAAGTTGTCGCCTTGTCAGGCTGGGAAGTGCGAGCATGGTGGTCATGTTAAGTCCTTGTGCATTAGGCCTCCTAAAATCACACCATGAACTTCACCACCATGCTGCGCACAGCGGAGCAATACAACACCAGTTTGCTTTGTGTTGGCTTGGATCCAGAGCCCTCACGTTTCCCTGAACACATCCATGGCGACGCTAACAAAATCTACGATTTTTGTGCGGCCATCGTCGACGCCACGGCCGATTTAGCGATTGCCTTCAAACCACAAATCGCCTACTTTGCTGCACACCGTGCAGAAGGGCAGTTAGAGCGTTTGATGGAACACATCCGACGTGTTGCGCCCCAAGTGCCCATCATCTTGGACGCCAAGCGCGGCGATATCGGCTCCACTGCGGAGCAATACGCGATTGAAGCTTTTGAGCGCTATGGCGCAGATGCGGTCACGCTCTCACCTTTTATGGGTTTTGATTCGGTGCAGCCGTATTTGAAGCACCACGACAAAGGCGCTTTTTTGTTGTGCCGCACTTCCAACCCAGGAGGTGACGATTTACAAAACCAGCGCTTAGCGTCTGTTACAGGCCAACCCAAGATGTACGAGCACATTGCAGGCCTGGCACAAGGCCCTTGGAACCTCAATGGCCAACTCGGTTTGGTGGTTGGGGCCACCTATCCTGAGGAGATTGAGCGAGTGCGCGAACTCGCGCCTACCCTGCCTTTGTTGATTCCGGGTGTTGGTGCACAAGGCGGTGACGCTGTTGCAACGGTCAAAGCTGGTTTACGCCAAAAAAATACAGCGACGGGTAGCGAGACCACTGGCCCCATCATCGTCAGCTCGTCGCGCGCGATTTTGTATGCGTCAAAAGGGAAAGACTTTACGGCTGCCGCCAGAAAAGTGGCCATGCAAACACGCGAGACATTGCAGTTGGCGCGCGAGGCTTAGTCAGCACGCTTCAACCTTGCGCTGGTTTAGTTAACTAGCCAACAAGCGCTTCAAATACCGTCCCGTAAAACTCGCGGGGTTGTCCGCCAATTGCTCAGGCGTTCCAACACCCACAATCTGCCCGCCGCCCGAGCCACCTTCTGGCCCCATGTCGATCAACCAGTCAGCCGTTTTGATGACGTCGAGGTTGTGTTCGATGATGACGATGGTGTTGCCCGCATCGCGCAGATGCTGCAAGACTTTTAGTAGCAAAGCGATATCAGCGAAGTGCAGACCCGTCGTAGGTTCGTCCAAGATGTAGAGGGTGCGGCCCGTGTCGCGTTTGCTTAATTCCAAGGCCAATTTCACGCGTTGTGCTTCACCGCCAGACAAGGTGGTTGCCGCCTGACCCAATTGCAAATACGAGAGACCCACATCCATCAGTGTTTGCAATTTCCGGGCGATGTTGGGCACTGCGTTGAAGAATGTTAGCGCTGCTTCTACTGTGAGATCCAAAATCTGCGCGATGTTCTTGCCTTTGTAGAGTACGCCCAAGGTTTCATGGTTGTAGCGCAGTCCGTGGCATACGTCGCATGCGACATACACGTCGGGCAAAAAGTGCATCTCCACTTTCACCATGCCGTCGCCTTGGCATGCTTCGCACCTGCCTCCGCCTGAACTAGCAGGCACGTTGAAGCTAAAGCGTCCTGGTCCGTATCCGCGCTCGCGTGCAGTTGGCATATCGGCCATGAGTTCGCGAATGGGGGTGAACAAGCCGGTGTACGTCGCAGGGTTGCTGCGGGGGGTGCGTCCAATGGGGGACTGGTCGACGTTGATCACTTTGTCGAAGTAATCGAGGCCAGAGATTTCGTCGTGCGCAGCAGGTTCGTCGTGTGCGCGATGGATGGTGTGGGCTGCAGCTTTGTAGAGGGTGTCGTTGACCAAGGTGGACTTGCCTGAACCCGAGACGCCTGTCACGCAAGTGAGCAAGCCGACAGGAAAATCCGCCGTGACATTTTGTAGATTGTTGCCACTTGCGCCTTGGATACGGATGACCTGATGCGATGGTGCTTGTTTGTTGAGCAAGCGTTGCGCCGCGAGTTGCTCAGCGGGCACTTGCCAAAAACCATTGCGTTTGCGCGGCACTTCAATCCGCAGGCTTTGCGCAAGATAGCGCCCCGTGAGCGATTGCGGATTGGCTTCGATGTCAGCGGGCGTGCCTTGAGCCATCACCCTGCCGCCATGCACGCCAGCACCTGGGCCCATGTCGACACAAAAGTCGGCCGCACGGATCATGTCCTCGTCATGCTCGACGACCAGCACGCTGTTGCCGATGTCGCGCAAATGTTTGAGGGTGTCGATCAAACGGTCGTTGTCGCGTTGGTGCAAACCGATGCTGGGTTCGTCCAACACATACATTACGCCCGTCAGGCCTGAGCCAATTTGCGAGGCCAAGCGGATGCGTTGCGCCTCTCCGCCAGACAAGGTGTCAGCGCTGCGGTCAAGGCTTAAATAGTTCAAGCCCACGTCGTTCAAGAACTTCAGGCGCGAAGCGATTTCACGTACCACCTTGTCGGCAATTTCTGCTTTGGTTCCTTGCAATTGCAAGCCGCTGAAATAGGTGAAGCACTCGCCCAAGGTGGTGTGGCTGATCTCAAAAATGCCACGCATCTGCGCGCCTTCGCCAATGCGCACATGGCGCGCTTCGCGTCGCAAGCGGGTGCCTTCACAGCTTTGGCAAGCGCGTGAACCACGAAAACGCGCGAGGTCTTCGCGCACCACTGCCGAATCGGTTTCGCGGTAGCGCCGCTCCATATTGACCAAAATGCCTTCGAACGGATGTTTCTTATTGAGCTTCTTTCCGTTGGCTTGTAAGTTGTAGTTGAACTTTATTTCTTCTTCGCCAGAGCCATACAGCAAGACTTTTTGAACTTCTGGCGTCAACGATTCATAAGGCGCATCTAAATCAAAAACGTAGTGTTTAGCCAGACTCTCCAATACGCCGAAATACTGCGGATTGCGGCGGTCCCAGCCTTTGATCGCACCACTGCCCAAACTCAAAGTGGGAAACGCCACCACGCGGGAGGGGTCAAAGAAATCTTGGTGGCCCAAACCATCGCACGCAGGACAAGAGCCGATGGGTGAGTTGAACGAAAACAAACGGGGTTCGAGTTCGCTGATGGTGTAACTGCATTGCGGACAAGCAAACTTGGCGTTGAAGTTGTGCTCCGCGCCAGTGTCTATTTCGAGCGCGATGGCACGGCCTTCGGCTAAGCGCAAAGCGGTTTCGAAGCTCTCTGCCAAACGTTGGCGTAGTCCAACTGGAGGCTGAGAGACTGCCACGTTGCCAATACTCGGTTCTTTGGCGGCGACGCTGCTGCTAACAATTGCCGTAGCTTCGTCCGACTTTTCTTCATGCCGAATCTTGACGCGATCGACCACGACATCGATATCGTGTTTCTCGGTTTTTTTGAGTTGCGGCAAATCGTCGTACTCAAACACCTTGCCGCCAATGCGAAACCTTACAAAACCTTGGGCTTGTAATTGGTTGAAGGTCTCGCTGTATTCGCCTTTGCGGTCGCGCGCAATAGGCGCGAGCAACATGAGTTTGGTGTCTTCGGGCAACGCCATCACGGCGTCCACCATTTGCGTCACGCTTTGCGCTTGCAGGGCTTGGCCGTGATCAGGGCAATAGGGCGTGCCAGCGCGGGCAAACAACAGACGCAGGTAATCGTGGATCTCCGTCACCGTGCCTACGGTGGAGCGCGGGTTGTGGCTGGTGGCTTTTTGTTCGATGCTGATGGCGGGCGACAAGCCTTCGATCAAATCGACATCGGGCTTGTCGAGTCGGCCTAAAAACTGGCGCGCATAGGCGGACAAACTTTCCACATAGCGACGCTGGCCTTCAGCGTACAAGGTGTCAAACGCCAAACTCGATTTACCGGATCCCGACAAGCCCGTGATCACCACCAACTGGTTGCGTGGGATATCGAGGTCGATGTTCTTCAGGTTGTGCGTGCGGGCACCGCGAATACTGATATTGCGTAACGCGGAGGGGTGGTGGAGGGCTTGGCCTAAATAAGGGCCGTCATGGGGTGCGTTCACGGGTCTGTCAAATCATGGGCAACCTGACATGATAGTGCGCTACGCAGTCTGTGTCATCTATGCGGGACAATCATGGGCTGTGAATCCGTCTGCCAACCCCCTTTCCAAGATACAAGACCCCGCGAATATGACCGCTTTGGAGCGGCGCGCCAGTGCCACCCTGTCGTCCATTTTTGCTTTGCGCATGTTGGGCTTGTTTTTGGTGCTACCCGTGTTTGCGCTGGAGGCGCGTAAATACCCCGGTGGGGACGATCCATCTTTGATTGGGCTGGCCATGGGTATTTATGGGTTGACCCAAGGCATTTTGCAAATTCCGTTTGGCATCGCTTCTGACAAATTTGGGCGCAAGCTCGTAATTATTTTGGGATTGCTGGTTTTTGCCATTGGGAGCGTGTGGGCGGCTTGTGCTGACACCATGCAAGGCTTGTTGGTGGGCCGCGCATTGCAGGGGGCTGGCGCCGTGTCAGCCGCCGTGACGGCATTGCTGGCGGACTTAACCCGCGACATCGTCCGCACCAAAGCCATGGCGCTGGTGGGAGCCAGCATTGGTTTGATGTTTGCGTTGTCGCTGGTACTTTCACCTTGGCTGGCAGGATGGATCGGCTTGTCAGGCTTGTTTTTACTCACGGCCATCTTGGCAGTTGGCGGTATGGCTGTGGTGCATGTGTGGGTGCCAGATGCGCCAGACACCCAAGCACCGTCGGATCGATCCGGTTTAAGCGAAGTGATGCGTCACAGCGGCCTGATGCGCTTGAACTGTGGCGTATTCATCTTGCATGCGGTGCAGCTGGCAATGTGGGTCGCGATTCCTGCCATGCTGGTGCAAGCTGGCTTGGACAAGGATGACCATTGGCAGATTTATTTGCCTGCGGTAGTCGCCTCGTTTGTGGTGATGGGAGGGGTTTTCGCGATGGAGCGGCGTGGCTATTTGCGCGCCGCGTTCTTGTTGGCAGTGGCCATGATCGCGGTCGTTCAACTTGCTTTGCTATGGGTGGCATCCATCACCCCGTCTTTGCATGCATTGGCGGCGTTCCTGTTCCTCTTCTTTTGTGGCTTCAACGTGCTGGAGGCAATCATGCCAAGCTTGACGTCGCGGGTGGCGCCGGTGGCTGCGCGAGGCGCAGCAATGGGGCTCTACAACACCTTGCAGTCGTTAGGCTTCTTTGCTGGTGGTTGGCTCGGTGGACTGGGCGCAAAGTTGTATGGCACACAAGGAATCTTTGTAAGTTGCACTCTGCTAATGCTGCTTTGGTTGGTGGTAGCGTGGCCCATGGTGGTTCCACAACCGAAAAACGCATAATTACCCTATCTCTGGAGGAAAATTCCCATGGCATCTGTGAACAAAGTCATCTTGGTCGGCAACTGCGGCCGCGACCCCGAAGTCCGCTATTTACCTAGCGGCCAAGCTGTAGCCAACGTCAGCGTGGCCACATCTAGCAAACGCAAAGACCGCAACAGCGGCGAGATGATCGAAGACACCCAGTGGCATCGGATCACGTTTTATGACCGTCTAGCCGAAATCGCCGGTGAATTTGTAAAAAAAGGCCGCCCTATTTACGTTGAAGGCCGACTGAAGTACGGCACCTACACCGACAAAACCACGGGTGTTGAAAAAAACACCGTCGACATCATCGCTACCGAGTTGCAGCTCTTGGGTGGACGTGATGGCATGGGTGCTCCAAGCGGCGGTGGTGAAGAGGGTGGTTACGCCCGCGCGCCAGCGGCGAAACCAGCGGCTGCTCCAGCAGCGGCTGGTACAAAAGCGCCTGCAAAAGGTGGCTTTGACGACATGGATGACGATATTCCGTTCTAAAGCTTCGCCACAATTCCCTTGCTGTTGTACATATTTACAGCGGGGGCGGTTTCTACCTTGACATTTTCCTTGGCGGGCGGAGGTAGCGGTACTTCCTTCGCCTTCATTGGCCGTTCTTGTTGTTTGGCTTTTTCTGCCATCTTGGCCATTTGCATGTCCATAGCAACACGGGGCGCAGCGGCTTCAATTCGGCTCATATAGTTTTCTCCTGCTTGACCATTACGCGCAATTAGTTAGAGGAAGTTTGCGCGCTAACTTGTCTATAGGTTGATCCATCGCTTGGATTAGACACAGAAGTTTCTGCGCTGGCAATGATGCCACCCCCTAGACACACCTCCCCGTCATACAAAACTGCCGACTGGCCAGGTGTGACAGCCCATTGCGGCTCCGTAAATGACAGTTGCATCATGTTTGCGGATGTCGCAAAAGTACAACCCGCATCGGCCTGTCGGTAACGCGTTTTCGCACCATAGTGGTCTACGCTCGGGGCTGAACCAGCGCACCAACTCAAGTTGTCTGCTGTCAAGTGGCTGGAAAGCAACCAGGGGTGGTCATGGCCCTGTACGACGAACAAGGTGTTGGTCGTGAGGTCTTTGCGGGCGACAAACCACGGCGTGTGTTCGCCACCGCCACGGGCTTGCCCTTTGGCTTTCAAACCACCAATGCCCAGCCCTTGGCGCTGGCCGAGTGTGTAAAAGCTCAAGCCCACGTGTTCGCCAATGCGCTGGCCCAATTCGTTTTTGATGGGACCGGGTTCGTTGGCGATGTAGCGATTCAAAAACTCGCGAAACGGGCGCTCGCCAATAAAGCAAATACCTGTCGAGTCCTTTTTCTTGGCGTTGGGTAAACCAATGGCGTCCGCAATGCGGCGCACTTCGGTTTTTTCTAATTCGCCAACAGGAAACAAAGTTTTGGCTAACTGCGTCTGGTTCAAGCGGTGCAAGAAATAGCTTTGGTCTTTGCTGTTGTCTAAGCCTTTGAGCAATTGGAATTGCCCGTCGACCTCGCGCACACGGGCGTAGTGGCCTGTGGCGATTTTTTCTGCGCCCAGACGCATGGCGTGGTCAAGGAAGGCCTTGAACTTGATTTCAGCGTTACACAAGATGTCTGGGTTGGGCGTTCTGCCCCCTTGGTATTCGCGTAAAAACTCAGCAAATACGCGGTCTTTGTATTCCGCGGCGAAATTGACGTGTTCAATTTCAATGCCGAGCACATCAGCGACAGAGGCGGCGTCAAGAAAATCGATATTGGACGCGCAGTATTCGCTGTCGTCATCGTCTTCCCAGTTTTTCATGAAAACGCCGATGACCTCGAAGCCTTGCTCTTTGAGCAAATAGGCGCTCACAGCAGAGTCCACTCCACCGCTTAAGCCCACTACGACGCGTGGTTTGTGTGTCATGGGGCCAGGGTGAATAGGTGCATGCCAGGATTATCTTTCGTACTGGCCTGCTGAGAAGCCGCCCTATTCTGGGGTAACCTTACGCTTTTGTAAGTTAGACACCCCCTATCCAGAGGAGATCCCCATGCTGATTGGCGTGCCAGCCGAGACAACGGCCGGAGAAACCCGTGTGGCTATTACGCCCGAAACGGCCAAAAAACTCATCGCACAAGGCCACAGCATCCGTGTCCAAAGTGGCGCAGGCGTCGCAGCTAGCGTGACAGACGAGGCCTATGCGGCGGTTGGCGCGCAAGTTACCGATGCAGCCAGTGCATGGGCTTGCGACTTAGTATTGAAGGTCCGTGGCCCGCAAGCCAACGAAGCGTCTTCTGTCAAGAGCGGCAGCGCAGTGGTGGGCATGTTGGAGCCCTTCAATGCCGAAGGTTTGCAACGCTTAGCCAGTGCTGGCGCTACCAGCTTTGCTCTGGAAGCCGCCCCCCGTACTACCCGCGCGCAAAGCATGGACGTGTTGTCTTCGCAAGCCAACATTGCAGGCTACAAAGCCGTGATGCTGGCCGCAGACAAATACCAACGCTTTGTGCCGATGCTGATGACGGCCGCCGGCACCGTGAAAGCTGCCCGCGTCGTGATATTGGGCGTTGGCGTCGCAGGCTTGCAAGCTATCGCCACTGCCAAGCGTTTGGGCGCCGTGATTGAGGCGACCGATGTGCGCCCCAGTGTGAAAGAACAAGTCGAGTCACTTGGCGCCAAATTCATCGACGTGCCGTTTGAAACCGCCGAAGAAAAAGAAGCCGCTGAAGGCGTGGGCGGCTACGCCCGCCCCATGCCCGCAAGTTGGCTAGACCGCCAAAAAGTCGAAGTCGCCAAGCGTGTTGCGCAGGCTGACTTAGTGATCACCACCGCCTTGATTCCCGGACGCGCTGCCCCTGTGTTGGTGAGCGAAGACATGGTCAAAGCTATGAAGCCTGGTTCAGTCATCATCGACATCGCTGCTGGCAAAGGCCCAGATGGCGTAGGCGGCAACTGCCCCCTGACAGAGGCCGGCAAAACCGTGATCAAGCATGGTGTCACCTTGGTGGGTGAAACAAATTTGCCTGCACTGGTCGCAGCCGATGCGAGTGCCTTGTATGCCCGCAATGTGCTGGACTTTTTAAAGCTCATCATCAACAAAGAAGGTGCGCTGCATATCGATATGGAAGACGACATCGTCGCCGCTTGTTTGATGACCCGCGATGGCGCGGTCGTCAAGAAATGAATTTGAGGAACTACACACCATGGACGCCGTCTCTCCCACCCTTGTGAACTTGATTATTTTTGTGTTGGCCATCTACGTGGGGTATCACGTGGTTTGGACCGTGACACCTGCATTGCACACGCCATTGATGGCGGTGACCAATGCCATCTCCGCCATCGTGATCGTCGGTGCCATGCTGGCCGCTGCGATGACCACCACCACCCTGGGCAAAACCATGGGCGTGTTGGCTGTAGCTTTGGCTGCAGTGAATGTGTTTGGTGGCTTCATGGTCACACGACGCATGCTCGAGATGTTCAAGAAAAAAGACAAACCTGCTAAAGCTCCCCAAGGAGACAAAGCATGAATATGGACTTCGTGACGATGAATTTGGTGACGCTGCTGTATTTGGTAGCGAGCATTTGTTTTATCCAAGCTTTGAAAGGCTTGAGCCACCCCACCACGTCGATTCGTGGCAATATTTTTGGCATGCTGGGAATGGCCATCGCGGTGATCACCACGGCGGCGCTTATCTTGAAGCTCTCAGGTTCCGCCTTGGGCATGGGCTGGGTTTTGGCGGGTTTGGTGATTGGTGGCGGTGCGGGAACGGTCATGGCGCAACGCGTCGAGATGACCAAGATGCCTGAGTTGGTCGCTTTCATGCACAGCATGATTGGTTTGGCCGCTGTGTTCATTGGCGTGGCGGCAGTCGCTGAGCCATGGGCCTTTGGCATTACACCGCCCCCTGAGGAAGTGGCCTCTGGCATGCAAACCTCCACAGGCTTGGTGATTACCGAGATGATGCGCCGCTTCCCCATCCCCACCGGTAACCGTTTGGAATTGTTCTTAGGCGCAGCGATTGGTGCGATCACCTTCAGCGGCTCGGTGATTGCATTCGGCAAGCTCTCAGGCAAATACAAATTCCGCTTGTTCCAAGGCGCGCCGGTGAGCTTTGCGGGCCAGCACATGCTGAACTTGGTGTTGGGTTTGGCAACGATAGGGTTGGGTTTGATGTTTGTTGCGACTGAGAACTGGACCGCCTTTTTGGCCATGTTGTTCTTGTCGTTTGTCATGGGTGTATTGATCATCATCCCGATTGGCGGTGCTGATATGCCTGTGGTCGTGTCTATGCTTAACAGCTATTCGGGCTGGGCGGCTGCGGGCATTGGTTTCTCGTTGAACAACAGCATGTTGATCATTGCCGGATCATTGGTAGGTAGCTCGGGCGCGATTTTGAGTTACATCATGTGTAAGGCGATGAACCGCTCGTTCTTCAGCGTGATCTTGGGCGGCTTTGGTGCGGAGACCGGTTCTGCAGTTGCTGGTGCGCAAGAGCAACGCCCTGTCAAAAGCGGTAGCGCAGATGACGCGGCTTACATCTTGGCCAATGCCGAGAGCGTCGTGATCGTCCCTGGTTACGGCTTGGCTGTGGCACGCGCGCAGCATGCGGTGAACGAATTGGCGGAGAAGTTGATGCACAAAGGCATTAGCGTGAAATACGCTATCCACCCCGTGGCCGGACGTATGCCAGGCCACATGAACGTGTTGTTGGCGGAGGCCGAAGTGCCTTACGACCAAGTGTTTGAGATGGAAGACATCAACGGCGAATTCGGACAAGTCGACGTAGCCATCATCTTGGGCGCCAACGACGTGGTCAACCCCGCAGCGATGATCAAAGGCTCGCCTATTTACGGCATGCCGATTTTGGAAGCTTACAAAGCAAAAACCATCATCGTAAATAAGCGTTCGATGGCTGCGGGTTACGCCGGCTTAGATAACGAACTCTTTTATATGGACAAAACCATGATGGTGTTTGGGGATGCTAAGAAGGTGGTTGAGGATATGGTGAAGGCTGTTGAGTAACTCCTGAAAGCTTTTTGCAGCAAGGTTTTGAGTAGAGTTGAACGCGCCTTGTCCAACTGCTGTCCAGTCGGTCCTTCTACTTAAATAGAGCAGAAATATTCTGAATATTGGGGTGGTGCACCACCCCTTTTTCTGTGATGAGCGCTGTCACTAATTCGGCCGGTGTGACATCAAACGCGGGGTTACGCACGCTGACCCCTTCAGGCGCCCAGCGATAGTCTCTAAAACCCATAACTTCGTCGCTTGAGCGTTCTTCAATCGGAATGTCTTTACCTTGAGAAATAGACAAATCGATAGTGGACAACGGGCAGGCTACATAAAAAGGAATGCCGTGGCGCTTGGCTAAAACTGCCACCATATAGGTGCCAATCTTGTTGGCCACATCGCCATTAGCGGCGACGCGGTCTGTACCGACCACAACAGCATCAATCTCACCGTGCTGCATCAAATGCCCAGACATGTTATCCGTGATGAGGGTGACGGGAATATTCTCCTGAACCATCTCCCAGGCCGTGAGCCGCGCACCTTGCAGGAAGGGGCGGGTTTCATCGGCAATCACCGATATTTTCTTTCCAGCCTCTACTGCTGAACGAATTACGCCCAATGCTGTCCCATGACCTGCCGTGGCTAAGGCGCCTGCATTGCAATGCGTCAAAACGCGTGCACCATCACTAAGTAGAGCGGCGCCAAACGCACCCATGGCGCGGTTGATGCGCACATCCTCTCTAGAGACTTCGTGTGCTTCTTCCAAAAGAATTGCCGCAATCTGAGGCGGTGGTGCTGAGGATGCTTTCTCACAGGAAGCGCGCATACGCTGTAAAGCCCAAAATAAATTGACAGCTGTGGGGCGGCTTTGGGCTAGAACTTCAAATCCTTGCTCCATGGCCTGGGTAAAGTCTTTGCTGGCAAGGTGCTTGGAAGCTAAAGCTTCTAGCGCTACGCCATAGGCCGCAGCACAACCAATGGCAGGCGCTCCGCGAACCACCATGCTCCGAATTCCCTCGGCTACTTCTTTTGCATTGGTGTAGGACAAATATTCAAAGTGCATGGGCAGCACCCGTTGGTCAATCATTTCTAGCCGCCCTTCGCGCCAGCGCAAAGTTTCTACAGATTGCTTTTGCTTGCTGAGCTTGTTTGCGTCAGAAATTTGGTTCATGTCAGTCGCCTTCAAATTCACACAGCGAGAAAACAGAATGGCCAAGTTGCTCCAGTAACTGGCGTCCACCAAGATCGGGCAAGTCAATCACAAATCCGCAACCTTGGACATTGCCACCCATGCTTTGGATCAAAGCGCAAGCCGCTGCCGCGGTTCCGCCTGTAGCGATCAAGTCATCAATCAATAGGATTGACTCGCCAGGAGCAATGGCGTCTGTGTGGATTTCGATACGGTCTGTGCCGTATTCCAATGCGTAATCTTGGCCCACAACTTCTGCTGGGAGTTTGCCTTTTTTGCGGAGAGGAATGAAGCCCAGTCCCAGTTCATAAGCGACAGCCGCACCCAATATGAACCCCCTCGCCTCTATACCAGCGACGCGGTCTATTGCTTGGTTGCGATAGTGATCGGCTAGGTACTTCACCGTTAATTGCAAACCTGTTGCGTCTTTTAGTAAGGTGGTGATGTCTCTAAACATCACACCAGACTTGGGGTAATGAGGAACAGTACGAATGCGTGACTTGATGGGCATAGCGATGTTTTGTTTATGGTTGTTGTCCATAGGTTGTGAACTTCTCGAGAACCTCCGCCATTTGGCTCGAAGACAAGATGTTGGGCTGCCCGAGTTGTAGAGCCGTCCAATATTGCTCACATAGGCTCTCGACTTCGATAGCGAGGGCCAAAGCGGTAGAGAGGTCTTTGCCAACCGCAATCATTCCGTGGTTGCCTAAAAGACATGCCTTGCGATCTTTAAGCGCAATAAGAGCAAGGTCAGACAAGGCTTGGCTTCCAAACAAAGCATAAGGACAGCAACGAATACTGTCTCCGCCTGCCGCGGCGATCATGTAATGGAAAGCTGGAATATCTAATTGCAAACAAGAAAACGCTGTGGCAAAACGCGAGTGGGTGTGAACAACGGCCCCAACTTCAGAGCGAGCCACCAAAATATCTTTATGAAAATGCCATTCACTAGATGGCTTGCCATCGCTGGCAGGCTTACCCGTAAAGTCCATCAACACCATGGCGTCGGCTGACAACTTATCAACAGGTACACCAGAAGGTGTTACCAGCCAGTGTTTTGCAGATACGCGTGCCGACACATTGCCTGAGGTGCCACGGTTAAGGGCTAATTTGTCTAACTGCTGGGCAGTAGTTAAGAGTTGTGAGCGCAACAACCCTTCAGAAGTTAAAGGCTTTAATGAAGGCACTTCAACGTGCTCTTTAGCAGACCCGTTCATTTTTGAGGGTTGAGAACGCGACCGGCAACCGCGTTGAGTCTTTGCAACATCTTTGGATCACGCGCATCGGGCGCGGTGATGATGGCAAATTGCAATGCACTGCGGCAAGCGCATTGGTAGGCGCTTGTATCGGTTTGCAATTTGGGGGCAACGGCTTTAACCAATGACCTCGCGTTATCTGCATTGGCCAAAAGTACTTTGACAATGGCGTCAACCGTCACGGCATCGTGGTTTGGGTGCCAGCAGTCAAAGTCGGTCACCATGGCTACCGAGGCATAGCAAAGCTCCGCTTCGCGCGCCAATTTGGCTTCAGGCATATTGGTCATTCCAATCACATCACAGTTCCAAGTTCTGTAGAGCTCAGACTCTGCCAGGCTAGAAAACTGAGGGCCTTCCATGACGAGGTAAGTGCCGCCATCGACGATGCTGATGCCTGCGTCTTTACCAGCTTGCAAAAGATGTTTGCCGAGTCTTCCGCAAACAGGGTGTGCCATCGAAACATGCGCAACCAACCCGGTTCCAAAAAAGCTTTTCTCTCTGGCGAAGGTGCGGTCAATAAATTGGTCGACTACGACAAATGTCCCAGGGGGAAGGTTTTCTTTCAAAGAGCCGACAGCGCTGACAGAAACTACATCTGTAACGCCGGAGCGCTTTAGTGCGTCGATATTGGCTTTGAAATTGATTTCGCTTGGAGGGATTTTGTGGCCACGTCCATGGCGTGGCAAAAATACCATCCGCTGACCGTTGAGTTCGCCAAATAGCAATGCATCAGACGGTTGGCCAAAAGGCGACTCCACTTTTCGCCATTCTTTGTTGGTCAGGCCTTCGATGTCGTAGACACCGCTGCCGCCGATGATGCCGAATACTTGCGATGTTTTTGTTTCGGCCATGACGGGCTCCTTATTGGCGAAAAATGTTGGCGTTTAAAAGCGCAGCAACGGAAATTACTTCAACCAACCCCGTTTACGGAAGTACCACATAGGCACCACCGCGCTACCCGCCATCAGCACGATGGCAAAAGGATAGCCCCAGGTTTGGCTGAGTTCAGGCATGTACTGAAAGTTCATGCCGTAAATGCTAGCAATCAAAGTAGGTGGCAGCAAAGCGACGCTGGCGACCGAGAAGATCTTGATGATCTTGTTCTGGTTGATATTTATGAAACCGACCGTCGCGTCCATCAAGAAGTTAATCTTGTCGAACAAAAATGCGGTGTGGTTATCGAGCGACTCGATGTCGCGCAAGATTTGCCGCGCTTCTTCGAATTGGTCTGCATTAAGCATGCGCGATCGCATCATGAAACTGACCGCGCGACGGGTATCCATCACATTGCGGCGGATGCGTCCGTTCAAGTCCTCTTGTCGGGCGATGGCGCCCAGCACCTCGCCCGCTAATTCGTCGGTCACATCTTTGGATAGCACCAATTTGCCTGCTTTTTCGAGTTGGTCATAAATGCCTTCAAGGGTGTCGGCGGAATATTCGGCGTCGGCATCGAAGAGTTTGAGCAGCACTTCTTTGGCGTCTTCAATCAGCCCAGGGGCACGTCGCGCGCGCATGCGTAGTAGGCGAAAGACGGGCACGTCTTCGTCGTGGATTGAGAACAGCACGCCACGGCTTTTAAGGGACTCGTTGTTTTGGTTCAAGATGAACGCCACGCGGACTGTGCGGGGTTCGTCTTCATCGGCGATTAAAAAGTCGCTACGGATATGCAATTCGCCATTGTCTTCTTCGTAAAAGCGGGCCGATTCCTCGATGTCCTCGTCCATCGCGTCTTCAGGGATTTGAAGTCCGTAATACTGCTTGACCCAGCGCTTTTCTTCGGGGGTCGGCGATTCGAGGTCCACCCAAATTGGCTGGAATTTAGAGAGTTCCTCCAACGATTCGATTTCTTCTTGGAAAAGTCGTCCGTTGGCCAGCGAGAAGATATTGAGCATGGCGATCCCTTAGTCGGGGCAGATTATGGCACCGCGATGGGGCAAGACTAGGGGTTTATGGGGATAAAAAACCACACAGTATTTGATTTCATCCCATTGCCTTTTTTCCGTTGTAAGCGCATAGTGAAACTGCCCATCACAAAAGGAGGTTTTCTTATGAATTTAACGATAAGCGGTCACCATCTTGAAGTTACCCCCGCATTGCGTAGTTATGTGACCGATAAGCTTGATCGAATAACCAGGCATTTTGACCAAGTGGTGGATGTCAAAGTGCTATTGAGTATCGAGAACCAAACCGAAAAAGAAGGTCGCCAAAAGGCCGAGTGCAATATTCATGTCAAAGGTAACGACATGTTCGCTGAGAGCGCCCACCACGACTTGTATGCCGCTGTCGACGACCTGGTCGACAAACTAGACAGACAGGTGGTCAAACACAAAGACCGTATCCGAAGTCACCATCACCAAAGCCCTAAACGTATGATGTGACAACTGCTTTTGCAAGCACTCAAACAAACCGCCTTTTCAGGCGGTTTTGTTATTTTTGACAAGGGTTTCTACGGGTGCATAATCTGCCACCTACTATGAATCGCCTAGCCGCCATACTCCCGCCCGCGCAAGTCCTTGTGCAAGTGGACGTCACCAGTAAAAAACGTGCCTTTGAAGAGGCGGGCTTGTTATTTGAAGAATTACACGGATTAAGTAGGGCGTCGGTGGCGGACAGTTTGTTTGCCCGCGAGCGATTGGGTTCTACCGGTTTGGGCCATGGTGTGGCCATACCGCACGGCCGCATCAAAGGTCTCAAGTCACCCATGGCAGCGGTGTTTCAGTTGGCTCACCCGATTGGGTTTGACGCGCCAGACGAGCAGCCAGTAGGCTTGTTGATCTTTTTGCTGGTTCCCGAAGCATCGACCCAAAAGCATTTAGAAATCCTCTCTGAAATTGCTGAGTTGCTTAGCGACACCACTTTGCGCGAAAAAATCAAAACCACCCAAGATGCGAGCGCCTTGCACAGCATCGTGGCCAATTGGAACTCGGTGCAAGCGTGAAACCCACCGCAATCAGCGCAGACGTTTTATTTGAAGCCTTCCGTAGCCAGCTGCGATGGCAGTGGTTGGCGGGCCTTGGTGCTTCGGAGCGCCGCTTTGATGAAGTCGCTGTGCGCGCGGCCCGCTCTGGCGCCGACTTGGTGGGTTACCTCAACTACATCCACCCTTACCGCGTACAAATTTTGGGGGAGCGTGAAATCGCCTACCTTACCAACAGTGCGAGCGTTGATTGCTTGCGCCGCATCTCGCGCATCGTCACGCTAGAGCCGCCGGTCTTAGTTCTGGCTGATGGCCAAACCGCACCCGGCGAATTGGTGTCGATGTGCGAACGTGCGCAAATCCCGATGTTCGCCACCACCGAATCTTCGGCTTTTGTGATCGATGTTTTACGCGCTTATTTGTCAAAGCATTTTGCCGATCGATCCTCCATGCACGGCGTGTTCATGGATATTTTGGGTTTGGGCGTGATGATTACTGGCGAGTCGGGCTTGGGCAAAAGCGAACTCGGTTTAGAGTTGATCTCTCGCGGCAACGGCTTGGTCGCCGATGACGTGGTCGATTTGTACCGTATCAACCAAGCCACCATCGAAGGACGCTGCCCCGAGTTGCTGCAAAACTTGCTCGAAGTGCGTGGCATAGGTTTGCTTGATATACGCGCTATCTTTGGTGAAACCGCAGTGCGCCGCAAGATGCGGTTGAAACTCATCGTGCATTTGGTTCGTAAAGAAACTTTAGAGCGCGATTACGACCGTTTGCCGCATGAACCGCTGTCGCAAGATGTTCTCGGCGTACCAGTCCGCAAAGTGGTGGTGCAGGTGGTCGCTGGACGCAACATCGCGGTGTTGGTGGAGGCCGCAGTGCGCAATACGATTTTGCAGTTGCGCGGGGTCGATACCTACCAAGAATTTATGGCGCGCCACCAACGCGCTATGTCGCAAGGCAACTCTTAAACGCACTGCGTGATCGCTACAATCACGCTTCTTTGCCTAACACCCTTTGTGGGCTTGTTCTCCATGTTCCACTCCCTTCAAAAAACCATACAGCTTTCGCATGTCAAGCGCTCTGGCTTGCAAGCCTTGGTACTCGTCGCGGTTTTGGCTTTGTGGTCGTGTGGCTATAGCCCTGTGAAGATTTATCAGCCTGAAGTCGTGCAGGGCAACTTCGTTTCCAAAGAGCAAGTGCAGGCACTTCGCACTGGCATGCCAAGACAAGCCGTGCGCGAAATTTTGGGAACACCTCTGGTTACCAGCGTGTTCCATGCAGAACGCTGGGACTATGCCTTCACTATTCGTCGGCAAGGCAGCGAACCGCAGTTGCGTCGGTTTACCGTGTACTTCAAAGGTGATGTACTTGACCGCGTAGACGGCGACCCATTGCCGACTGAGGCGGAGTTCGCAGCCAAACTCGACACCCGTCGTCCGCCAACCAAATTGCCTGGGCTTAAAGCCAGTCCAGAGGAGTTGGCAAAGCTGCCCGCTAAATCGAGCACCGCGACTAGCAATGCCAACGCGACTGCTGCCACGCCACCTGCAAGTTATCCACCGCTTGAGGGCACGTTGCGTTAATTTTTTAATTTCCTGAAAGACCATGGCCCACACCCCACACCCCATCCAAGTTGCTGTTGCTGGCGCCAGTGGTCGCATGGGCCACATGCTGATCGAAGCATTGCAAGACGATCCCCATTGCCAACTTGCTGGCGCGCTCGATATCCCCTCTAGCCATGGCGTTGGTAATGACGCGACCGGTTTTCTGGGCCAAGCCAGTGGCGTGACGATCGAATCCGATATCCGCAAAGGATTGGCTAATAGCCAATTGCTGATCGACTTCACCCGTCCCGAAGGGACGATCGCGCATGTTGATGTGTGTCGTGCCATGGGCGTGAAGATGGTGATTGGTACAACCGGATTTAGCGATGCACAAAAAGCCCATATCGCTGAAGCAGCCAAACAAAATGCGATCGTCATGGCGCCTAATATGAGCGTAGGCGTCAATGTCACCCTTAAGCTTTTGCAAATGGCGGCCAAGGCCATGCCCACCGGCTACGACATTGAAATCATCGAAGCGCATCACCGCCACAAAGTTGATGCCCCATCCGGCACGGCGCTCAAGATGGGCGAAGTAATGGCCGAAGCCATGGGACGCAATTTGAGTGAATGCGCTGTCTACGAGCGCTACGGCCATACCGGTGAACGCGACCCCAACACGATTGGTTTTGCCACTATCCGTGGCGGCGATATTGTGGGGGACCACACGGTTTTGTTTGCGGGTACCGGTGAGCGGATCGAGATCACGCATCGCTCTTCTAGTCGTGCGACTTATGCGCAAGGTAGTTTGCGCGCCGCCGCTTTCTTGGCAGATAAGAAGACGGGCTTGTTCGATATGTTTGATGTGCTTGGGTTGCGATGAACCAGTTTGCACCGGATATCGCCAGTGACCCTCTGAGCGCCTTCTTGGCCTTGGTGCTGTTAGCCATGTCCGTCGCCAGTTGGACGGTGATTGTTTACAAAACTTGGTTTTTGCGACGCGTAGGCACAGACATTTCCCAAGGTAAAGCTGTCTTCTGGCAAGCCAGCGATGTTGCCCAAGCTGTCAGTGCCTTGCAAGCGGTAGACCGCAGCGCGGTGCTCACACCCTTGGCGCATGCGCAACAGCTTCTCATGCCCAATACGCTTGGTTCGCAAGGCGATATCCATACCCAACGCACACGCGTATTACGTGATGCTTTGCACAACGTGTTGCAACGCCTGCAATGGGGACAAGTGGTATTGGCGACAGTGGGCGCTACTGCACCTTTTGTAGGTTTGCTAGGAACGGTATGGGGTATCTTCCACGCGCTCACTGGCATTGCGACTGCAGGCCAACTTTCTATCGAACAAGTGGCGGGACCTGTGGGTGAATCGCTCATCATGACCGCTGCAGGTTTGGGCGTTGCTTTGCCGGCTGTTCTGGCATTCAATGTGATGGGCCGCATGATCAATCGACTCGAGCATGAACTCGAAGGATTTGCGCACGACGTGCGCGCACTCTGATGGCCTTCGGTCGATTCGAGCGTGTGGCTGAACAACAGCCAATGAGCGAGATCAACGTCACGCCCTTGGTCGATGTGATGATGGTCTTGTTGGTGATTTTCATCATCACCACGCCTTTGATGATGAGCGCCTTAAAGCTCGATTTACCCAAAGCGCAATCAGCCCCTACTGGCGTGGCGCAGCGTTTGGTGTCCATCGCTATCAATGCCCAAGGCGATATTTATTTAGACAAAGAATTAATCGACTTGGATGCATTGGCTAACGCCTTGCGTAAGCGTGCTAACCAGGCCACACAAGACGGCGCCCAAGAGTTGCCCGAAGTGCAGTTGCAGGCCGATGCCAAAGTGCCTTATGGGCAGGTGGTCGAAGTCATGGGACTGGCCCAGCAAGCGGGCTTGAGCCGCATTGGCTTTGTGACCGAGCGCAAGCCCTAAAATTAACAGGTTTCCCTGTCTGCTCAGGGATTTAGACTTTTTCCCCATGCAAGACAAATACAACCACACCGAGGTCGAGCGCGCCGCGCAAGCTGCCTGGACCCAAGCCGACGCCTACCGCGTGGTCGAACACGCCAAAGATAAAAACGGTAGCCTCAAGCAAAAGTACTACGCCTGCTCGATGTTGCCCTACCCCAGCGGCAAGCTGCACATGGGCCATGTGCGCAACTACACCATCAACGACATGCTCACGCGCCATTTGCGCATGAAGGGCTTCAACGTTTTGATGCCTATGGGTTGGGATGCATTTGGCTTGCCTGCTGAAAATGCCGCGCTCAAAAACGGTGTGCCACCTGCCAAGTGGACTTACGAAAACATCGCTTACATGAAAAAGCAAATGCAGGCGATGGGCTTAGCGATCGATTGGTCGCGTGAAGTCGCGACCTGCGACGCGAGTTATTACAAGTGGAACCAGTGGTTGTTCTTAAAGATGCTGGAAAAAGGCATCGCCTACCGTAAAACCCAAGTGGTGAATTGGGACCCAGAAGACCAAACCGTGTTGGCCAATGAACAAGTGATCGATGGCCGCGGTTGGCGCACCGGCGCTTTGGTGGAAAAGCGCGAGATTCCCGGGTACTACCTCAACATCACGCATTACGCACAAGAGTTGCTAGACCATGTGCAAGTCGGCAATGACAAAGCCACGCTGACAGGTTGGCCAGACAAAGTGCGTTTGATGCAAGAGAACTGGATCGGTAAAAGCGAAGGTGTGCGGTTTGCTTTCACGCACGATATCCGTGATGCGTCGGGTGCGTTGATACAAGATGGGCGCATGTATGTGTTCACTACCCGTGCTGACACCATCATGGGTGTGACGTTTTGTGCGGTGGCACCTGAGCATCCTTTGGCTTTGCATGCGGCTTTTGGTAATGCTGCGTTGGCTGCTTTTATTGAAGAGTGCAAGGCGGGGGGGACTACTGAGGCTGAGTTGGCTGTGAAAGATAAGTTGGGTATGCCCACCGGACTTTTTGTGAAACATCCTTTGACTGGTGAGACGGTGGCTGTTTGGGTGGGTAACTATGTGTTGATGTCTTATGGGGATGGGGCGGTGATGGGGGTGCCTGCGCATGATGAGCGGGATTTTGCTTTTGCTTTGAAATACGCGCTTCCAATTAAACCTGTTGTTGCTGTTCTTTCCTCCGGAAAGGCGGCGCCGAAATCAGGTACGCCGGGCTCCTCATACGCTGGCGCAAAATCGTCACCCGGCGCACCTGATACCGGCACCTCTTTGGGCTTGAAAAATGCGTTTCCGGAGCGGGCCTCTGCGGCGTTGGGTAAGCCAGGCGCCGATTTCGCGCCAGCCTATGAGGTGCCTGGCTTACCCAATGGCGCAGAGGCCTTGGCGTTTGACAAGTCAACTTGGCAAGACTGGTATGCAGAAAAGGGGCGCGGCGTCGCTATCAATTCTGGCAAGTACGACGGGCTTGCTTTTAAGGCTTGTGTCGATGCGGTGGCTGCTGATTTGGTTGCGGTTGGCTTAGGCGAGAAGAAGACTACTTGGCGATTGCGCGACTGGGGTGTGTCGCGTCAACGGTATTGGGGCACGCCGATTCCAATCATCCATTGCGACGAGCATGGTGCTGTGCCCGTCCCTGAAAAAG
>Ga0214921_10003040_pt1 | contig 26360 bp, 22 predicted proteins | sample LL1505_MetaG_FD_177992 | JGI IMG/M metagenome (GOLD analysis project Ga0214921, IMG submission 177992) | Freshwater microbial communities from Lake Lanier, Atlanta, Georgia, United States - LL-1505 | ecosystem: Environmental > Aquatic > Freshwater > Lake | place: USA: Georgia | collected... | reverse complement strand
TTTGAAACCTGATTTGAGCCATAAGGAATAACACCTACATATGAAAGTGTACTATTTTCAAATACGGCAAAACTTGTCTTATCTTTTCCAAAATCAATACAAATAGCACCATCATTTAAATCCTCTTTGTTTAAAAAAGATAAACCTAAGGCATATGTGCCGAAAATATAATTCTCAACAGACAATTCGCAGGAATTGATAATATTTTTTAAATTATTAATAGCAGAATGCTCCGCTAAAACTGCATGAATATCAGCTGAAAAAATATTTGCTTTAAAGCCAACCGGATTTTCAACATTAATTTTTTTATCAATTTTATAACTAGACGAAAATATATGTAAAATTGCTTTATCTTTATTATTTTTAACAATCTCATCTACAGCAATATGTATCAATCCTTGAATATCTTTTTCATGTTCTATTTGATCACCATGAACACTTTTGTATTCTGTTAATAAGTTACTGGAGATATTTTCAAATTCTGCGCTTACAATAATATTATCTAAGGAGGAACCAGCTTGCTTTTCTGCAATTTCCAAACATTCACGTACCGCTAAATTTGCTTCATGAAAATTTGTAACAATCCCTTTTGTAATGCCTTTTGATGCAACAATTGATTTTCCTAAAATTTCAATTTTATTATTATTTAATTTTACAATTAAACACTTAATTTTTGAGGAACCTATATCAATAGATGCGATTAATTCATTTTTTTGAATCATTATCTATTTTACAAAAATTTTGTTCTTAAGTCTTAAATCAATATATGTAAATTTTTCATCTTTAGACTGAACAAGTACTTTGTTTAGATTAATAATCTGCTGACTATAATCATGTCTGCCAAGCATAATTTTTTTATTACCTTTTAAGAACAAATCCCATCTTTCAGAATTTATAAATTCAAAACTAGTGATATTGGATAGGTCAAAATTATTACTATTTAATGCTTTATAAAGTTTTTTCAGATCTTCAATGTCAAAATTGCCTCTAGCTTGAGTTTGATTAGAAAAATTATTTAAATTAAATTTTTCTATTAATGTAAATTCCTTGGTAATTATTAAATTATTATTGCCTTTTTTCCAAAACACTAAAGGTTCGTGTTCAACTACTACTACATTAATTGTTGATGGAAATTTTTTATTAATATTTACAAAATGTATCCATTCATTTTGTAAGATTACTTCATTCATTTTTTTATGGTCTACACTTAGAATGCTAGTGTTTACCAAAAAGCTAAATTGTTTTTTAAGTTTTTCTAAATCAGTATTTTTTGAACCAGAAACATTAACAGTTTTAATAATAAAAAAGCCAAGTTTTAGTAAAGGTAACTCTGGATTAAATGTTGTAAGAAAAATTAATAAAGCGAGAAAAATATATCTCTTTGTTTTGATCATCTATTAATAGAGGCATCATTAATTATCCATTTAACTAATTCATTAAAAGATATTCCGTAATAATTAGCAATCTCTGGAACTAAAGATAAACTTGTCATGCCTGGTTGAGTATTTACTTCAAGAATATAAATTTTATTAACTTTATCAGATTCATTATACCTAAAATCTGATCTCGTTACTCCTCTGCAACCCAAAATATTATGAGCCTGCAAAGCTATATCTAAAATCTTTTTATAATCACCCTCATTTATTTTAACGGGAATAATATGTTTCGTCTTAGCATTTACTGAATATTTTGCTTCATAATCATAAAAAGATCTTGTCGGCACAATCTCTATTCCGCCTAAGGCTTTTGAGCCCATCACCGCTACCTGTATCTCTCTTCCTGGGATATACTTTTCTAGAATTAAAAAATTATATTTTTTTAATAAAGTGACAATTGTGTCTTCATCAGATTTCTTCGGTTCATTAAAAACATAAACACCCACACTTGATCCTTCATTATTTGGTTTAACAACGCAAGGATACCCAATTTTTGAACTTTTAAAATCTTCTAAACTTTTAATAACTTGATACTCAGGCGAACTAATTTTGGCATCCTTAAAGATTCTTTTTGATGTTAATTTATCCATAGCAATTGCTGAGGATAAGATTCCAGAATGCGTGTAGGGTATTTTTAAATGCTCTAATAATCCTTGGATAGAACCATCTTCTCCAAATCTTCCGTGCAGAGCATTAAAAACTTTATCAGGTTTATTCTTAATTAATTTTTCAATAAAATCATCTTTTGCATCTAAAGTTGTCACATCAAAACCAATTTCAACAAGAGCTTTTGCGCAGGCTTTGCCACTGTCTAAACTCACGTCTCTTTCAGCTGACATCCCACCCATTAAAACTGTAACTTTTTCTTTTTTCATTTTGTTCCTACAACTTCTAATTCTAGCTCTAAGTTTATATTAGTTTTTTTAAAAACTTCTTTTTGTATATTTTCAATTAAATTTTCTGCATCCTCTGAGCTTGCTTTACCTAAATTCTCTAAAAAATTACAATGTAAATTAGATAGCTTAATTCCGCCGACCTTTAAATCAGCACAACCCGACTCTTTTATTAATTGCCAAGCTTTTTTATCTGAATTATTTGGATTTTTAAAAGTGCTACCACCTGTTTTGATCTTTTGCGGTTGCTCAGTATCTTTTTTATTTTTTAAATTTTCCATAATTTCTAATACCTTTTTTTTTTCAAGAACAGATCCCTTCATCTCAATATTGGTGATAATCTGATTTTTAGTAAGAGAACTATGTCGATAAGAAAAATTAATATCTTTGTTATCAATAATTTTAATTTCTCCATTCATATCGATTGCTGAGATGCTCAATACTACTTTGGATATATCACTACCATAACAGCCTGAGTTCATAATAACGCCTCCCGCGACAGTTCCTGGAATGCAATATAAAAATTCAAAACCCGTTAAATTATTATTAGCGGCATATTCGGCCAAAAGAGATTTTTGGGTTGCTGGTCCACAATTGATAATGTCATTATTAATTTTTATATAATCAAAATCTTTTCCAAATTTAATAACCACCCCATCAAACCCCTTGTCTCTAATTAATAAATTTGAACCAGAGCCAATTACAATAATTGGAAGATGTTGGTTGTTATTTCTTAAAAATATCTGCAAATCTTTCAGATCCTTTGGCTTAAAAAAAAATTTCGCTTTTCCGCCAATTCCAAGCCAATTAGATTTGGATAAATCAAAATTTTCTCTCAACTCTCCCTGAATATTTTTTTTTAGTTGTGAATAAAAATTAATGCTCATTTTTTAAATTAACAGCAATTTCTCTAATCCAACTACTAATACTTCCTGCACCCATACAAACAATAACTTCATTTCCATAAGTATGACGTTTTATAAATCTTTCTAAATCAAATTGATTTTCTATGCATATAACATCTTTTTTTGAACTCTTTTTAATAAGCTTAGCCAATTCGTAATGATTAATATTTTTTATTGGTTTCTCACTCGCTGCATAAATAGGACATAAAACAACTAAATCACTATCTTTAAATGCATTTGCAAATTCTTTTTTTAAAGAAGCAACTCTTGAATATCTGTGAGGCTGAAATACTGTTACAATTTTTTTGTCCTTAAAACCGGATTTAATAGCATTTAAAACCGATGTAATTTCTGTGGGATGGTGAGCATAATCATCATAAATTTCACTTCCTCTAAAATTAGTGATTTTAGTTAATCTTCTTTGTACCCCCAAAAAATTTTTTAAAGTTTTTTTTATAATATTATTTTTAATACCTAAACTTTTAGCAACTCCTATAGCAGCAGTTGCATTTAGTACATTATGTCTGCCCAATAAATTTAATTCAATATTTTTAATATGTTCAACTTTATTATTAAGTTTTACAGATATATTAAAACACATCATTTTTCCTAAATTTTTCACATTGTAAGAATGAAGATCTGATCCATTCTCAAAACCATAAGTAATGATGTTAGACTTATTCTTATTTTTTAAAATCTTTTTTAAAAATTTATCATCAGTGCAAACAAATGATTTACCAATTAAAGGTGTCTTATTTATAAAAGTTTCAAAACTTTTATACAGATTATTAAAATTTTTATAATAATCTAAATGCTCCTTATCAATATTACTGACTACGGAATAGGTAATTGGTATTTTTAAAAAACTACCATCAGATTCATCTGCTTCGACAACCGCCCAGTCTCCTTTTCCAAATAATGCGTTTGAATTAATTGAGTTTAATATGCCGCCATTAATAATCATTGGGTCTAGTTTTGCTTTAAATAAAAGCGTTGATATTAATGAAGTAATTGTAGTTTTCCCATGAGCTCCACTGATAACTATATTTTTTTTTAACCTAACAATTTCAGAAAGCATCTCTACTCTCTGAATAACCGGTATTTTTTTTCTTTTTGCCTCTCTTAACTCTGGATTATCTTTGCTAATTGCAGATGAAAATACCACCAGTTTAGAATTTCCTATATTTTTTTTTGCATGATTAAAAAAAACTTTCAATCCAAGCTTTTGCAATCTTTTTATATTTTTATTATTTCTTGATGGATCGCTACCTTGAACTTTGAATCCAATATTGTGCATAATTTCGGCAATACCACTCATGCCTATTCCTCCTATGCCAATAAAATGAACCTGATCATTAGTTGTAATTTTAAAAGTCATGATAAAAGGTTATTAATTTCTCTTTCAAAAATTTCATTAACGTTTGTTTTAGTTAATTCTTTTAATTTGCTCTTTTTTTCAAGTAACTTTTCTTTGTTAAGGATCAGATCTTTTACTAAATCAAATAATTTTTCGCTGTTTAACTCTTGTTGATCAATAAGCCAGCAGGCGCTCATTTTAAAAAAATACTCTGCATTATAAAATTGATGATTATCTAGAGAGTCTTTAAATGGGATCGCTATAAATGGGATCTGTAAAAAAGCTAACTCTGATAATGTTGAAGAACCAGCTCTTGTAATAACTAAATCTGATAGCATCATGTATTTTTCAATATTTGGTTCAAAATTAAAAATAGTAACATTAGAGTTATTTTTATAAGAAAAATCTATTTTTGATTCCTGCTCTTTATTGCCTGTTTGATGAAAAATTCTTATTTTTTTATTCAAACTAAATAATTTATTTAACAACTGGGGTAATGTTTTACTAAAAATTTCTGCGCCTTGACTTCCACCAATAACAAGTAAAGTAAAATCAAAATTATTATCTTTTTTAAAATCATTTTTTTCTTTTGCTGTATAAATTTGCTCTCTAATGAGTTGTCCAACAAAATTAATTTTGTCACTATTTATATTTAAGTTTTTTAATGGATATCCAGTAAATATTTTTACCGAGCTATTTAAAAAGAATTTATTAACTCTTCCGACTACAGAGTTTGTTTCATAAATAATAAATTTTTTTTGGAGTAATTTTGCTGCTAACAAAATAGGAAAAGAAGCGTAACCTCCTGAGCCTATAATTAATTGTGGTTTTTTAAATAAAAGAAAAAAAATTGAATATAAAAATGAAATAAATATTAAAAATAATGAATAAATTAATCCTAAACCTTTTTTTCCAGTAGGAGTTTTTATATTAATAAATGTAATATTTCTTAAATTAAGATTATTTATAAATCTCTTCGCTCTATAATCAGTAATAAGATCTACATTAAAATTTTTTTTTTCTAAATATTGAGCAAGTGATATGGCTGGAAATATATGCCCACCAGTCCCACCTGTGCAGATTAAAATCTTTTTCATTAAGATAATTTTTTCTTAGTAAAACAAAGTAATATTCCAAATATTATTGCACAGCCAATCATGGATGATCCACCATAACTTATAAATGGAAAAGTCATTCCTTTGTTTGGAAGAATATTTAAAGTAACTCCTAAGTTAATAATAGATTGTAAATAAACTAAACAAGACAAACCTATTAACACTAATTTTCTAAATGGATTGTTTTCACTATTAAATTGAGAAAAAACTCTTAAAAAAATAAAAGTTATTATTAAAAAAATTATTAATATCATCAAAATACCAAACTCTTCTCCAATCACTGCTAAGACAAAGTCAGTATGTGCCTCAGGAACTCTCTCTTTCAATATCCCTTCGCCTATTCCTCTTCCTGTAAATCCACCTTGTTTTATTGCCTCTAATGCTTTTTGTGTTTGCAAATTATCTCCTTTATTAGGATCAATAAAAGTTCTTAACCTTCTAAAAATATAAGAAAACCTCTCGCTAAATAATAATATTGCTGATGCGATGCCTAAAAAAATTGCAGAACCTAAAGAAATAAGAAGAACAATGCTAACTCCAGAAACAAATATTAAAATTAACCAAACTGAAAAAATTAATAAACTTTGGCCAACATCAGGCTGATTAAGTAATAATAATAAAGAGAAAAATAACACACAAAAACTATAAAAAATTCTTAATTTAAGTTCTCCTATCTGTGAATTAGAAATAATTAAAGAGCACAATAAAACAAAAAAAGGTTTATAAATTTCAACTGGTTGAAATCTAAAAAAAATTAAATTTATCCATCTTTTAGAACCTTTAACTTCCACTCCAAAAATTAAGACAGATAACAATAAAAAAGAGGTAATAATAAAACCTAAAATACAATATTTCTCTATTTGCTTTGCGTCCAATAAAGACAAAGAAGCTAAAATTAAAAAACTAATAAATGCAAATAAAATGTGCTTTGCAATTAAAAGATAATCTGTCTTGTATATTTTTTCTGAAGCAATATTAGAAGTGGAAGTATAAGCGAAAAATATTCCTAAAAATATTAAAGAAATTATTAAAATAAAAAGTAGTTTATCAATATTTCTCCACCACAGAGCAAGTTGATTTGTGTTGGTTCTGCCAAAATTAATCATGAATATTTTTTTACCAACTGTTTAAAAGTATTACCTCGATGTTCAAAATTTTTATATTGATCAAAAGAAGCAGCTGAAGGGCTTAATAATATAACTTGTTTTAAATTAGGGTGATTTTTGGCCTCTCTTAAAGCTGATAAAAATGCGTTCTCAAGAGAGTAACTAATATTACATTTTACAGTATTTTTAATTTGTTTTAGAAAAAAATTTATATTTCGTCCTATAATATAAGCTCTCAATATAGATTTCTTATATTTATGAACCATTATCTTGTCTTTTGCTTTAGGAAGCCCCCCAACTATCCAGTGAATGTTTTTATAATTATTTAAAGCTACCTCGGTTGATGAAAAATTTGTTGCCTTAGAATCGTTTATAAAAGTCAAATTATTTTTTGTTTTTATAATTTCTTGTCTATGTGGAAGTCCTTTAAAATTTTTAATTGTTTTTAAATAAATATTTTTTGAAATTTTAAACAATTTTGCAATTTGCAATGCAATATAAAGACAATTTTTAAAATGAAGTCCTTTTAGCGGAGGGCTAATTAAATCATCTTTAATATTGTGATTAATATTTTTTCTAATTAATTCAATATTTCTTTGATTGTATTTTTCCGACTTTAAAACTTTAAATATTTTAGATTCTTTGTCATTACTCAAATCTAAAAAGCCAATGCCTTTTTTTGTTAATCCTTTAAAAATTCTAAGCTTAGCTGAAATATATTTATTAAAACTTTCGTGTCTCTCGATATGGTCTGGGCTAACATTTAATAAAATTGAAACGGAGCTTGGCAAACGCCCTGAGTAGTCTAACTGATAGGATGAGAGTTCTAGTACAAAAATTGCCGATTTTTCTTTGTATGGCAAATGCATAACCGGAGTTCCGTAATTTCCTCCTATATAAACTTTCTTTTTTGAATTTTTTAACAAATCATAGATTAATTTTGACATGGTAGATTTACCATTAGTACCTGTTACCATAATTACTTTTTGATCTTTAATGGAGCTGCAAAACAAATCTAGATCAGTAATAATTCTGTTTTTATTTTTCTGAAAAAAAAATTTTTTTGGATGAGTATAAATGTTAATTCCTGGAGATATGACTATAAAATCATAACTATTTTTAAACCAATTTTTGCTTACTCGATATTTATTCTTAAATTTTTCTCTTAATTTTTTGTTATCATCCCAGCATTCGATGTTAGCCTTATTTTCTTTTAATTGAGATAAAGTTGCATCACCGCTAATACCAAGACCGAAAACTAAAAATTTTTTTTTGCTACACTGTTCTAGTGAAAGCATTATCTTAATTTAAGAGATGCAAGACCTACTAAAGCAAAAACAATCGCTATAATCCAAAACCTAATTACAATTGTAGATTCACTCCAACCTTTTTTTTCAAAATGATGATGTAAAGGCGCCATTTGAAAAACTCTTTTTCCTGTTAATTTAAAAGACGCAACTTGTATAATAACTGACAAAGACTCAAGCACAAAGAGTCCACTCACGATTGCTAAAACTATTTCATGTTTAGTTATAATTCCAATAGCTCCAAGAGCTGCACCTAAAGATAAAGAACCTGTATCTCCCATAAAAACTTTAGCTGGAGGTGAATTAAACCATAAAAATCCTAGGCCAGCTCCTATTATTGCCCCTAAAAAAATACAAATTTCACCAGTATTTTTAATATAAGCTAATTGAAGATATTTTGAAAAAATAATATTACCCGAAACATAAGCTATAAATGCAAAAGTTAGAGCAACAAGAATGACTGGAACAATCGCAAGTCCGTCAAGGCCATCTGTTAAATTTACAGCATTTGACGATCCAACAATAACTACCAAACCAAATATAAAATAAAAAATTCCAATATTTAAGACAAAATTTTTAAATAATGGAAAATAAATTTTATAATTTAATTCTGGTTCAGTATTTAAAATTACTAAATATATAACAATTATACCGCTTAAAATTTGCAAAAAAAATTTTAATTTAGCACTAATACCTTTAGAGTTATTTTTTATAACTTTTAGATAATCGTCAATAAAACCTATTGCTCCGAAACTTAGTAAACAAAAAATTAATATTAAAACATATTTATTTGTTAGATCGGCCCATAACAAAGTTGAAAATAAAATACTTAAAATAATTATTAATCCTCCCATAGTAGGAGTGCCTGATTTTTTTATAATATGAGATAAAGGTCCATCATCACGAATAGGCTGACCATATTTTTGAAATGTTTTTAACTTCGCAATTAAGCTCTCTCCAATTAAAAGTACAAATATTAATGAAGTGGCAACTGAAATTCCAGTTCTGAAGGTAATATATTTAAAAACATTAAAAACATTAACTTCTGAAGAAAAATATTTAAAAAAAAAATAAAGCATTATTAAAATTTCTTAAAAAAATTAAACAAACCAATTCTATTGGATGATTTAACTAACAAAATATCATTATTCTCTAAAAGATTGAAAATATTTTCTTTGAGAAAACTAATGTTTTTAATCAATAACCCTTTTTTACTATGATTTAGCTTTTGATAAGTGTGCCTGACATGCGAACCAATACAAAAAACTTTATCTATATTGGTTTTGTTCAATATTTTAGCTACTTGCTGATGATAATATTTTGATTTTTTGCCAAGCTCTAACATATCACCCATAATTATAATTTTTCTCTGGCTATTTTTTTTTCTTAATGAAAAATTATAAATTGCCTCATTAAGAGAGGCTGGATTAGAGTTATAACTATCATCAACTAAAAGAATTTTTTTGTTTTTAATTTTAATATTTTTTTCATTTCCTCTACCTTCCAGAATTTTAAAGTTATTAAAATTATTCTTTAGTAAATTTATATTATGATTTAAGCAATAATGAACACATAATGTTGCGGCAACATTATATAAATAAGATTTATTAAAATTATTTATTTTAAAATTAATTATTTTATTCTTTATTTTAAAAGACACCTTTCCTGAACCTTTTTTAATCTGAATGTCCGATTTTAAAAAACCAAAGGTTAATATTTTAATATTTTTATTATCCGCAATTTTTTTTAAAGAATAAAAAAATTTATCATCTTTGTTTAAAATAATAACTCCATTTTGATAAATACCATTCATAATTTCTGCTTTTGCATTACAGATCCCATAAATATTTTTAAAATTTTCCAAATGGGCTGGACCAATATTAGTTATAATAGCAATATGTGGCTTTACTAAATTAACAAGGTTATCAATCTCACCTTTTGAACTCATTCCCAGTTCAAAGATTCCATATTTATTATCAGAACTTAAATTAGCTAAAGAATAAGGAACTCCAAAATGATTGTTAAAAGATTTTGGTGAGCAGTACGTCTTTCCAACTTTGCTTAATGAACTATTTAACAAATTTTTTAAGGAAGTTTTGCCACAACTACCAGTTATAGCTACAATCTTAGCTTCGCTTCTCTGTCTTGCGTAAGATGCTAAATCTTTTAAACTTTCTAAAGTATCTTGAGACCTTATTGATCTTTCATTTTTAGGTCCTTTGCTAACGATGGCTAAATTATTTTTATTTTTTAATACTTCTTTAACATATCGATGTCCGTCGTCATTATTACCTTTGATTGCAAAAAAAATTCCTCTATTTGAAACTTCTCTACTATCTATTGCAACTTTATTAAAAAATAAGTTTTTATTTAGATTTGAATTAAAAACTGTATTAATTTCCTCGCTTGAATAAAGCTTCGTTGTCATTTTATTTTAAGAAAAATTTTGACACTTTTTGATCAGAAAAATATTTTTTTTTATTATTTACAATCTGATAACTTTCATGTCCTTTTCCAGCAATCAATAAAATACTATCATTTTTAAGATTCTTAATAGCAGATTTAATTGCTATTTTTCTATCTAATATAACCTTTGATCTTGGGCAGCCTTTTTTAATTTGTTTAATAATAGAAATAGGATTTTCAGATCTGGGGTTATCATTTGTTAGATATATTTTAGAAGCAAATTGTTCTGCTATTTTACCCATTTTATATCTTTTTCCTTTATCCCGATCGCCTCCACAGCCAAATACAACATCTATTTTTTTATTAAACTGTTTTGCCAATGTTTTAAGACTCTTTTTTAAAGCATCTGGTGTATGAGCATAATCAACGATTACAGCAGATTTTTTTTGATTGCCAACATACTGCATTCTACCAGTCGCAGATCTTATTTTTGACAATGTATTAATAATTTTATCTGAATTTTTAATAGATAAATATGAGGCTAACATCGCTGCAAATAAATTTTTAATTTGGAAGTCTCCTATTAGATCTGCTTTAATATTATATATTTTATTTAAAAAATTAATTTTTATTATTTGTTTTTTTCCTAAAAAATAATGAGAAATTATTTTAATTGCATTTCCACTAGATCCAAAAGATAGAATTTTTATTTTTCTTTTTTTACAAATCTTATTTAATGTGAAATATTCAGGAATATCAGTATCTAAAATAGCGTAAGAATTTTTTTTTAATAAAGAACTAAAAAGATAAAGCTTAGCTTTGAAGTAATTTTTTAAATTTTTATGGTAATCTAGATGATCTTGTGAAAAATTTGTAAAAACTCCCGCGCTAAAATTAATACTATCTAATCTATTTTGATGAAGTCCGTGGCTAGAGGCTTCTAAACATACATTGTCAACTTTATTTTTTTTTAAAAAATTTAATTCTTTATGAATTGTAATAACATCAGGAGTCGTAAGATTTGTTTTTTTAAATTTATTTTTATAAAAAATACCAAGTGTACCAATAGCTGCTGAATTTATTTTAAGATTTTTTAAAATCTGAAAATAAAAATGAGCAACAGATGATTTTCCGTTTGTTCCAGTAACTGCAATTATATTATTCGGTTTTTCTTTATATTTTACAGAGCATGCTTCTGCTAAAAATTTTCTAACGTTTTTTACTATTAAATAATTCTTATTTTTTATATTTTTACTTGTAACAACTTTAAAAGCACCTCTTGATAAAGCTTCTGATGAATATAAATTTCCAGATTGTTTTGAACCATTAATTGCAAAAAAAATGTCATTTTTTTTTACTTTTTTTGAATTGATAGAAAAGTTTCTATTTTGGTATTTTAAGAATTTTATTTTTTTACTTAACATTAAGAGCAATATTATAATTCTTTGAAGCTAAAATAGGTCCAATTCTTTTTATAATAGTCCCAGCTGTAGGAACAGCATTCCATCCAGAATCTGATTTATAAAAACCCTTACTAGGAATAGCTTTTGGCTCATCGATCATAACTAATAATAAATATTCAGGTTTTTCCTCAGGATACGCTGAAATAAAAACAGTCATAACATCTTTGGAATAGCCCTTGGATGTTTTTGAAACTTTAACTGCAGTTCCTGTTTTGCCTATAACTGAATAGCCGTTAATATCCGCTTTTCTTGCAGTGCCTTGCATTGGATCATCTTTATCAACTACTTTTCTTAGCATTTTGACCATTTTTTTACTTGTTTCTTCGCTAATAATCCGTTCTTTTTTTGTATTCAGATTTTGTTTTACTAGTGTTGGATAAATTTTATACCCCCCATTTACTAACGATGCATATGCTGATGCTAATTGAATTGGTGTAGTACTAATTCCATGACCATAAGAGGCTGTAGCTAAAGTACAGTTGTCCCATTTCATGGGCAAAGATTTTCCTTTTTCTGGAAGTTCAACAGACGCTTTTTCAAATATTCCTAACTTAGTTAAAAAATTTTTGTGATTCTCAATACCAATTTTTTCTATTATTTTTACTGTTCCTATATTCGAGGATTTTACTAGAATTTCTGTAGTCGTCAGATCTCTTTTTAAATTTTTATCATGCTCGTTAATAGGCTGAGAGGTACCACAATTATACACTTGTGTTTCAAGATTTCTAAATAAAGTGTTCTCATCAATAAGTTTTAATTCTAATGCATTAGCTATTGTTAAAGCCTTAAATACTGAACCTAATTCGTAAACGCCAAGAGTAATCTTATTTAAAAACTTCTCATCATTTACTAATGTGCGCCTATTAATGTCAAAATCAGGCAAGGAGACTAGTGATATTATTTCTCCAGAATTAACATTCATGAGAAGTGATGCCGCACCTCTTGCTGAATAATCATTAATAGCTATTTCTAGAGCATCTCTTACTTGCGATTGTATCAACGCATCCAGTGTAATTTGAAAAGAACTGTTAGAAAATTTACTATTTAAAATCTGACTATTAAAATGATTTTCAAGTCCTGAAATTCCTTTGTTGTCTTCATCTGTTTGTCCTAGTACATGACTAAATAAATTTCTTTGAGGATAAATTCTCACCTGTCTTCTACTTAGCTCTATTGCAGGCTCCCCCAGCATAATCGCTTTTTTATATTCAATATGATCAAGTTTTTTCTTAAGAACTAATCTTTTTTTTTCTAAACTCTCTTTTTGAATTTCGTTTATATTTAATCCTGGAAATTGTGATTTTAATTTGATTAAGAGTTGAGGTAAATTATTTGTATTATCAACTTTTAAAACAAGGTCGTAAATATCAATATTTTTTGCTATTAATAAATTAGCTCTATCAATAATATCTCTTCTTTCATTATAGTCTTTGTCAGTAATAAAATCGTCAAAACTAATTTCATTACTTCTGTTAATACCAAGATATAAAAGTTTTAATAAAATTATTAAAAATACAAAGAAAAAAATTTTAAATAAAAAATTTGCTCTAGAATTAAATAAGGAATAACTACTATTTGTGTTATTTTTATTATCATTATTAATAAAATTTTGAAAATAAAAACTTTTTTGTTTATTATTATTTAATTTATTTTTCATTTAAGTATTTAAAATTAGTTTTATCCATTTCTATATAATCTAGAGATAAGTGCTTTTTAGCTAATTGTTTCACTCTTTCTGGAGCAGAAAGATAATTATTTTCTAACTTTTCATTCTTTAATTTTTCAACTAAATCTGTCTGTTCCTGTTTTACTTTTAGTATTTCCTTTTCAAGATCGCGAGTTTTGTTCTTAATATAAGACACACATATTGTTCCAAAAATAACAATAAATGCCACGATTGATATTCTTTTACGCATGCATAACCTCTTCTAATTGAAAATATTTTTCAAGATTTAAATATGATCTTTTAAATTCAAATGAGTGATCTTGAATTTTAGTTGCACATCTTAATTTTGCAGATCTTGCTCTGTTATTATTTTTTATTTCTTTCTCAGATGCAATAGTAGGTTTTCTATCTTTAATTTCTAATATATTAAAATTTTCATTTTCACTATTTTCTGGCAAATAACGAGAGGTCCCTTTTTTCTTATTTGAAAAAATATCAAAAACTTTTTTAACAATCTTGTCTTCTAAAGAATGAAAGGTAATAACAACTATTTTTCCATCTATAGACAAATTATTTATCGCTGAAATTAGACCCTCATAAAGTTCGGTTAATTCCTGGTTTACAATCATTCTAATTGCTTGAAAAATTTTTGCACAAGAATCTACTTTATTGTATTTGCTATTTTTGTATCTTTTAGCTCTTAATATAATCTCAGCTAATTCTTGTGTTGAACTTATTTCTTTATCTTGTCTTTTTTGTGCTATTAGTTTTGCAATTAATCCTGAATCTTTATCTTCTCCAAATAAATTAAAAATATTTCGTAAATCTTTTTGATCAAGTTTATTAACAATATCGTGGGCTGTAACATTATTTTTTCCCATAGTCATTTTTAACAATCCATCTTTTCGATAAGAAAATCCTCTTTCAGGATTATCAATTTGAAAGGAAGAAAGTCCAAGATCAAAAATAATTGCAACAGGAGTTTTCTGTAGATTTCTTTCTTTTAAAATACTTCCTAAATTACTAAATCTATCAGTAATAAATTCAAACCTGCTCTTATATTCTTTGCTTGTTTCTTTAGAAAATTTTTCAACAAAATTATCTCTGTCTATAGAAATAACTTTTGTATTTTTATTAGATAGTATCTTTCTGGTAATACTTCCGCCACCAAAAGTACAATCGATATAAACTCCAGATTTGTAAGGAGTTAATATCCTATCAATGTCTTCCGACATCACTGGAATGTGTTTAAATTCCAGTGACATGGGAAAGTTTTATCTTTAATTAATCTCTAATTAGTTTGACGTCTTAAAAAGGCAGGAATTTCTAAGTCTGCTTTTTCTGCATCAGTAAGATCATGTCCTAAATCTTTAAAGAATTGAGAAGAACCTTCTTTATTATTAGAAATGTCTTTCAAATTTTCATCTTCAGAAAATAGTTTTGGAAAAGATGTAACCTCTTCAACTATTTGCGTATTTTCTTTTTCATTTAGTCCGCTTAAATCCTGAGAAGAAATATTTTGTTCTTGAGCAGCATTGGAACTTATGGCCTCCTCTTGAACATTCATATGATTGAATACTTGATTATTTATCTCAGCAACGTGTGAGGTTTCTTGAAACATATCAAGAGCTGTCGCTCCATTAGTCATTGCTTGAGGAGCTGTTTGGGCTTTATAATTTGGAACAAAAGATTGTTGTGGTCTATTGTAAGTATTACTGTACCCATGATTTCTATTATTAATATGTCTCATCATGCTAACTACTGGCTTATTATTAGTAGCTGCTTCTCCACCTAAACCAGTTGCAACAATTGAAACTCTCATTTTTCCATCTAAGGCATCTTCGAAAGTAGAGCCTACTAAAATTTCAGCTGAAGGATCAACCTCTGCTCTTATTTTGTTAGCTGCTTCATCTACTTCAAATAGAGTGATGTCATTACCGCCGGTAATATTAATAAGAAGACCTCTTGCTCCTTTTAATGAATAATCATCAATTAAAGGGTTAGCTAAAGCTGCTTCTGCAGACATTACTGCTCTTTTATCTCCCTCTGCCTCACCAGTTCCCATCATAGCTTTGCCCATACCCTTCATCACTGTTTCGATATCAGCAAAATCTAGATTGATAAGACCTGGCTTAACAATTAAATCTGTTATTCCTCTAACACCTTGCATTAAAACATTATCGGCCATTTTAAATGCTTGAGGAAAAGTAGTTTTCTCATTCGCAACTTTAAATAAATTTTGATTAGGAATTATAATGCTAGTATCAACATATTTCCTTAATTCTTCCAAACCTCTTTCAGCAGCTTTCAATCTTCCAGGACCTTCAAAAATAAAAGGCTTTGTCACGACAGCTACTGTTAATAAATTTAAATCTTTAGCTGCTCGAGCAATTATAGGTGCAGCACCAGTTCCTGTTCCTCCACCCATCCCGGCAGTAATGAAAACCATGTTAGCGCCTTGTAAAATATTTATTAATTCATTTAATGATTCTTCTGCTGCAGCTTGTCCGATATCAGACTTTGCTCCAGCTCCAAGTCCTCTAGTTAAATTTGTTCCAAGTTGCATTTTGTATGGTGCTTTATTATGCTTTAAAGCTTGTGCATCCGTATTTGCTGCAACAAATTCAACACCCTGAACTCCACAATCTATCATGTTGTTAATAGCATTGCCGCCTGCTCCTCCAACTCCTAGAACAACTATTCTAGGTTTTAATTCTCTTAACTCTGGTACATTTATTTTTATTGTCATTTGTTTCTCCCTTTATTGTTATTTATTAATATTCATTAGGACCATTTTAAATCTGATCTTAATGTCTTAGCTTTTTTTCTTGCCTCTTCTCTAAATTTTGAGAACTTATGAGGTTCCCACATTTGAAATGTCTTTCCTTGTCCTACAAAAACTACTGTTTCTTTAATTCCAGAATGATCTAAAAGTTTTTTTGGAAGAACTACTCTTCCATCAGAGTCAAAATTTAATTGAAAACTATCCGCAAGTATTGAAGTTGCAAATGTATCTCTATTTTCTTCAAATGGGCTAAGACTGTCTATGCTGTCACTTAATTTTTCAATTCTACTTTGAGGACAAAATTCAATTGATGAATTTGTAAATGAGGGATAACAAATAACACTATTATATCCTAAGGATGATAAATGAGATCTAAAGCTAGCTGGCACTGACACTCTGCCTTTCTTGTCTAACTTGTTTTCGTACGTTGATATAAACATTTGTTTTGTTTAAAAAAAAATTCCCTATAAATTTATTCATAAAATAGTTAATATTTATCATTTATGGGTTATTATGGGATAACATGGTATATAATAGTAAGTCAATGGAGAAGTGCTTTAAAATTATATTTAATTTAATATTTTTGTTCTTATTTTGTTCTAATTAAAATTATTAGATATCAACTAAAATAATTAGATAAAAATTTAAGAGAAATTATTTAATTGCCAGTTAGTCTGTAAGCTGGGTTCTGTCATTGAAAACGGTAATTTATCTAGGTCTATTGTCACCAATAGACTCGAGCAACCAACCCAAACAACTCACCCAAGATTAGGCTAGATTTAAATAAATTTAAATCATGTTGCTTCTATTTGGTCTTGCTCCCAGTGGGGTTTTCCATGCGGTTTTTGTTACCAAAAACCCGGTGTGCTCTTACCACACCTTTTCACCCTTGCCTTGATAAGGCGGTTTATTTTCTGTGGCACTATCCCTGAGGTCACCCTCGCCAGCTATTAGCTGGCACTGTTATCTTGTGGAGCCCAGACTTTCCTCTTTGAAAATATCAAAGCTACCATTCAACTAACTGGCAGTTATAATTATATATTAGGCAAAATTAAAATTCAACTATTAAATGAATTTTTGTAAATTAGTTAAGATTAAATAACATTCTTGATCAAAAATACCGTTAATTAAGTGTTGTCTGTATCTTCTTTGAAAAGCTTTTATAACATCTTTATCTAAGTGACCTGCTGTTAAAACCCTTGAATATCCTAGCTTTTTTATCATCTTTAACATATTTTTTTTGTTAATATTTATTAATTTTTTTAATCTAAAATTATTAATAAATTTTTCATCTAGCGAATGCCAAATCGCTAAATCATTTTTATAAAGTTTTTTCCATGGAAACTTTTCTCCAGGATCTGATTTTCTATTTGGAGCAATATCTGAATGACCAGTAATATTAATATTTTGAATCTTAAATTTTTTTTTTAATATTTTTAAGATTTTAATAAGTTGTACAATTTGTTTACGTGGAAAATCTTGGTAACCATATTGATGACCTTTGTTTTCAAGCTCAATCCCAATAGAATTCTTATTTAAATTTTTAAAATTAAACCAATTTGAAATACCTGCGTGCCAAGCAATGTTATTATCTTTTACTAATTGCATTATTTTTCCAGTTCTGCTTACAAGATAATGACTGCTTACCTTGTATTTTTTTGAGAGAAGTCTTTCTACTGCTGATTGCAAAGATCTCATTCCTGTATAGTGAATAACAATTGACCTAACGTTTCGTCTTTTGTTGCAAAAGATATAATTGGGAGATTTTAAATATTTAATTCTCATCATTAAGCTCTAAAAATATACTAAAAAACATTAAATTTCTTGTGTGTTTTTAATATTTAATTATCGAAAATATGTATATAAAAACAACTTTAAGATTATGAAAAAAACATTTCTAGTTATAGCTTTTTTAACGGTATTCAATTCAAAAACTATTTACGCTGCAGATCTTCCTGATTGCAACGAAAGTATAAATAGAGCTGTATTCAGTTTTAACATGACAGTTGATAAATATTTTTTTAAACCAATTGCTGAAGTTTACAATGTTCTGCCAGTAGAAATTAGAAGCGGAATAAATAATGCTTTATTGAATATAGATTCCACCATTTCTGTTCCAAACCAAATTTTACAAGGAAACTTTGGTGAAGCGGTAATATCTGTTTTGCGATTTACAATAAATTCTACGGTTGGAATTCTTGGCTTATTTGATCCAGCGACAGCTATTGGTATCGAAAAAACAAATAGAGAAGACTTTGGTCAAACTCTTGCTGTTTGGGGATTTGGTCATGGTTGTTACGCTGTAGTTCCATTCATAGGCCCTTCAAGTCCGAGAGAAGCTGTAGGAAGATTATTAGGAGTTTACGGAGATTACTTTTATCATATAACAGCAGGAGACAAGACTTTTATGGGAGAAAATCTTGGAGAGCAAGTTTATTGGGTTACAGAGGGAATTGAAGTTGTTGATTTTAGATCCCAAAATATTAAAGCGTCAGAAAATTTAGAAAAAAATTCTTTAGATCTTTATTCTGCTTATAAAAGTTTATATTTACAAAGAAGAGAGAACTTAGTTAAAAACGTTAAAAGATCAGAAAGTCAGTACGGAGCAAGTGACGAAGAATGGAAAAAAATTAAATAATATCTCTGCTTACAAAATAAAAAATGTCTACTTTCATTAAAAAAATTTTTTTTTATATAAGTATTATTTTATTAATATCTACAAATTCTAATTCAGCAGAAAGTAATGCTGAAGCTTTTATTCTTAAGTTAACTAATGATACAAAAATTATATTTAACGATAAATCTATTAATAAAGATTCTAGACTAAAAAAACTTAATGATCTTTCTGAAAAATATTTAGATTTAGATGCTCTAGCTAGTTATACACTTGGTGACTATAGAGAGAAAGCCACAGCTACTGAGAAAGAAAATTTTAACAAGCTTTTTAGAGAATATTTTATAAAAAATATATCTTCAAAGTTAAGTGATTTTGCCGATCAAGATCTTAAAATTATAGACTCAAAAAAAATTAATGAAAATAATATTATTGTAAGCACGAAAATATTTTCGAAAAAAGATACTCAAGAAATTGCTGTTGAGTGGAGAATTTATACAAAAGACTCAAAACTTCTTGTAAGAGACATGGTTGTTGAGGGATTAAGTTTGGCAAGAACACAAAAAGAAGAATTTGCTTCAATAATAGCAAGCAAAGGTTTTTCTGGGTTAATTAGTGCTCTAGAGAATTATAATAAATTAAATTAAATTGGTGGGCCCGCAGGGATTTGAACCCCGGACAACCCCGTTATGAGCGGGGGGCTCTAACCAGCTGAGCTACAGGCCCGTTTAATGGGATATAACATTAAAAATATAGTTTATTAACTAAATTCTAACTATCAAAGAAACTTTTTAATTGTCTAGATCGACTAGGATGTTTTAATTTTCTTAAAGCTTTAGCTTCAATTTGTCTTATTCTTTCACGCGTAACTGAGAACTGCTGACCCACCTCTTCTAACGTGTGATCTGTGTTCATTCCAATTCCAAAACGCATTCTTAAAACTCTTTCTTCTCTTGGAGTTAATGTTGCTAAAATTTTTGTAGTTGTATTTCTAAGTCCACTTTGGATTGCAGCATCAACGGGTATTAGTGCATTCTTATCTTCTATAAAGTCACCTAAATTACTATCCTCTTCATCTCCAACTGGTGTTTCAAGAGACACTGGCTCTTTGGCAATTTTTAATACTTTTCTCACTTTATCTAAAGGCATAGCTAATTTTTTAGCTAATTCTTCTGGTGTAGGTTCTCTTCCAAATTCACTAAGCATTTGTCTTGATGTTCTGACAATCTTATTAATTGTTTCGATCATGTGCACTGGTATTCTAATAGTTCTTGCTTGATCAGCTATTGATCTTGTAATCGCTTGTCTAATCCACCAAGTTGCATAAGTTGAAAATTTATAACCTCTTCTATATTCAAATTTATCAACGGCCTTCATAAGACCAATGTTACCCTCTTGAATTAAATCTAAGAACTGCAATCCTCTGTTTGTATATTTTTTAGCAATCGAAATAACCAACCTTAAATTAGCTTCAATCATTTCTTTCTTTGCAATTCTAGATTCTCTTTCACCTTTTTTAATTTTATTAACTAAGATTTTAAAATCTGAAACTGGTAACCCTATATCTTTGCTAATCTGTATTAATTTGGTTTTGATATTTTCGTACTCTTTTTTCTCTTTAGTAAAAAAATTATGCCATTTTTTATTTTCTCCTAAAAAACTTTCAAAATTTGGATTAATTTCATTTCCTACATAAAATTTTATAAATTCCTCTCTAGGAATCCCATGTTTAGAAGAAAGTCTTAAAAGCTCTCCATCAAAATTAATTAATTTTTTATTCTCAACATAATTCAACTGGACTAACTCTTCCTGCGTTGCTGGATTTAATTGCAATTGCAAAATATCTTGACTGATTTCCTCTTTTATTGATTGATAATTTTTTTCTTTGCTTGGACTAAACTTAGATCTAGCCAGTACAGTTTCTAACTTTTCTTTTTGATAAGAAATAAGTTTTTTATAATTTTTTGATAATTTTTCAAAAGTTTTTAAAATTTTTGGCTTTAGCTCAATTTCAAGAGCAGCTAAAGAAATATTGTACTCATCATTCTCCTCTTCAATAGCTTCAACACTTTTATTATCTGGATCTTCTTCTTTATCTTTCTTAGATTTAGGTTCTTTGACTACTTTTTCTACACTTTTAGCAGCTAAAGCTTTTGTAAAATTCTCATCTTCTAAGTAATTACTATCAAGGTCAATAATATCTCTAACCAACATTTCGTTAGCATTTAATTTATCTTTCCATTCAAATATTTTTTTTGCCATTAATGGACTCTCTGCTAACGCAGAAACCATTACATATTTTCCAGATTCTATTCTCTTTGCGATTGCAATTTCACCTTCTCTAGATAGAAGCTCAACGCCTCCCATTTCTCTAAGGTACATTCTAATTGGATCATCACTTCTTTCAGAATTCTTTTCAGCTTTTGGCGCTTCTTCTTTTGTCTTAACTTTAAAGTCAGACTTTTGTTTTACTAAAGTAATGAGATTGTCAAAAATATTTAAAACAGCTTTTTCTAAACTTTCTGGATTGCTGTTTCTTTTTCCTAAAGATTTTTTTAATTCTTCATGGGTAATAAATCCTCGAGCTTTTCCACGCTCAAGCAATTTTTCAAATGATTTTGAAATAAGCTTATCTGCTTTCACTTTAATATATGTTTATTGAAGCAGTATATATATTTACTAGGACAGAAAATTACTAGACTTTTTTTGATGCTACAATCTGGTCTTTTAAGGATAAAAGTTCGTTATACTGTGCCTCATTCATATTTTTAGACAGTGATTCTTCAGCGTCCTTTAATTTACTCTCAAGTTTCAAGTTATTAACTTGCTCAATTAAATCTTTTAAAAAATTATCAAACTTTTCTTCATTTAAATTTTCTGAAATTCCTTTTATAGATGAAAATTCATTTATATCTTTAATAATTTGACCAAAATTATTTTCTTCTAGATACTTTAATAAATTAAATTCTTTGAAAGTCTCTATCTTTTCTAAAATATTTATCAAAATTTTTTTTAATTCTTCTAAATTTTTATTATGAAAATTAATTAACAAAAATTTTTCAGGTTGATTTTTTAAAATTTGAACATTATTTAAAAAGAAATACATCAAAGAAAATTCTTTTAGTTCAAAAGATGAATACCTTGTAATTTTTCTTGTAAGTTCTTTAGTCTTATTTAGTGGTTTAAGATTTTTAGCTTTTCTATTTGAGAATTGTTCAAAAATCTTATTTTTAAAAAAACTTATATAATGTTTTTTGACAGTTGAATCTTGAATTAATACACACAAGTCCATTATTTTTTTTTCAAATCCAGCTCTTTCTTCTGGTTGCTCTGATTTTAAATCTTGTAAATTATTTGCAAAAATAAAGTTACCAATATCAATTTTCTGAGTTAGCAAACTCTCAAAATTGTTTCTTCCATTCTTTCTTACAAAAGAATCTGGATCAAAACCATTCGGTAAAATCAAAAATGATAATGAATAATTTGGCTTCATAAAAGCAATTAGCTTTTCAGAAATTTTGTGAGCAGCATTTTGCCCGCTTCTATCGCCATCAAAACAAACTACGGGATCATTAAAATAGCGCCATATTAAATTTAAATGGGATTCAGTCATTGCTGTCCCGAGTGTTGCAACTACATTTCTAAAACCAGCCTGATAAAGACCAATCGCATCCATATAACCCTCAACAACAAAAACAATTCCGCTTTGTTTGTTTTCATTCTTGGCGTTATTTAAATTATATAAATTAAAACCTTTTTTAAAAAATTCAGTTTCTGGTGAGTTTATATATTTTGCTAAATAATTTTGACTTAATGCTCTCCCACCAAATCCAATAACTTTATTATTGTAATCAAAAATTGGAAAAATTAATCTATTTTTAAATCGATCAATAAGTTTATTGTTCTTTTCATCATGAAAAAATACTCCGCTCTCAATAAGTTCTTTTTGGTTAAAATTACTAAACAAAGAAACATTTAAACCATATTCTCCAGAATATCCTACTTTGAATGTAGATAATATTTCTTGCGTCAAGCCTCTGCCAAGTGCATATTTTTTAACACTATCATTTTCAGAAAAATTTTTTTGATAATGCTGCAAAGCAATTGTTAATATTTCATCATATTTTTTTCTTTTATTTTCTACTTCAATATTTTCTTTAGTAAATTTAAATGCAGGCATCCCGGCTTTTGCAGCTAACTTTCTAACAGCATCGCCAAAATTTAATTTTTCAACCTTAACTAAAAAATCAAAAATATTTCCATGCTCACCTGAGCTAAAACAATGATAAAATCCTTTTTCATCGTTAATAGTAAATGATGGTGTTTTTTCTTTAGAAAATGGAGACAGGCCAACGAATTCTCTGCCTCTTCTTTTTAATTGAACTGTAGCTCCCACTATGTCGGAAACTTTTATTCTTTGTTTAATCTCTTCTAAATACTCTTTTGGAAATTTCATTTACTTAGTAGTTCTTTTAATAGTGCTCCTGCTTTAGAAAAATCTATACTCCCAGAATATTTAAGCTTTAAAATTGCCATTGCTTTCCCCATGTCCTTAATTGAGGCTGCCCCTGAATCTTTGATTGCACTTTCACAAGCTTTTTTTGTTTCGTTATCATCTAGTTGCTTTGGAAGAAATTCTTGAATAATATTTATTTCTTTATCTTCTTTTTCTGCCAAATCATTTCTTGAAGCCTTTTTATAAATTTCTAGCGATTCTCTTCTTTGTTTTAACATCTTATTAAGAACTGCAATTACATCTTCTTCTTTAATTGAAGTATCTTTTACTCCAGCTCCCCTCTTTTCAATTTCTTTATCTTTCAGTGCGGAAACAATAAGTCTTAAAGTAAGAACCTTATCTTTATCTTGTTTAAGCGCCGATTCTTTTAATTGAGCGTTTACCTTATCTAATAAATTCATAAGTTTTAAATTACTCTAAATAATTCAATTGCTCAAAAGAAAATATTACCAACTTGACTGGCGATTAACTTTTTCATAATGTTCGCCAACTTTTAAATAACTTAAAAGCTCTTAACTCATGGGTTGTATTTGTCTAAAGAAACTAATTTAGAAAATAAATACAAAATAAAAAATTCTATTAATCCTAATGCTATTTTAATTCTTGAAGATGGAGAAGAATTTCATGGATTTGGAATTGGTGCTTATGGAATTTCTTCTGGTGAAATCTGTTTTAATACTTCAATTACCGGTTACCAAGAAATACTAACTGACCCTTCTTACTCTGGACAAATTATAAATTTTACTTTCCCTCATATTGGCAATGTGGGTGCCAATAATGAAGATTTAGAAGCTGATAAAACTTGGGTTAAAGGCGCAATATTCAATGCTGAAGTATCTCATTCATCTAATTACAGAGCTTTAGAAAATTTAGATCAATGGTTAAAAAAAAATAAAATTACTGCAATTTATGGAATCGATACTAGAAAGCTTACTCTAAAAATAAGAAAGTTGGGACCGAAAAAAGCAACCATAGCTTTTAAAGAGAATGAGAAACATAATGTCAAAGAACTATTAGAGATTACAAAAAAATTACCAAGTTTAGAAAATTCAGATCTTACTAGAGAGGTTACCTGCAAAAAACCTTATCAATGGATTGGCAATAAATTATGGAATGCAAAAGGATATCAAGTTCAAAAAAATAATAAATATAATATTGTTGCAATTGATTATGGTATTAAAACTAATATTTTACGAAATTTTTCTGAACTTGGATGCAAAGTAACTGTTGTCCCTTCAACAACTGTTGCCAAGGACATACTTGCTTTAAAACCAGATGGTGTTTTTTTATCTAATGGACCTGGAGATCCAGACCTTACAGGAAAATATGCAATTAAAATAATTCAAGAAATAATATCCTCAAATATTCCTGTATTTGGAATATGTTTAGGTCATCAATTGATAGCTTTAAGTCTTGGTGCAAAAACAAAAAGAATGCACCAAGGGCATAGAGGAGCAAACCATCCTGTTAAAAATTTAATAAATAATAAAGTAGAAATTACAAGTCAAAATCATGGTTTTGAAGTTACAAAAGATAGTCTACCTAAAGATGTTGAAATTACTCATGTGTCTCTTTTCGACAGCTCTATTGAAGGTATAAAATCAAAAATCAAACCTGTGTTTTCTGTACAATATCACCCGGAAGCATCTCCGGGTCCCCATGATAGCAACTATCTTTTTAAAGATTTTATAAATTTAATAGAGAAAAATAAGATTAATGCCTAAAAGAAAAGATATAAAATCAATTTTAGTTATTGGAGCGGGACCTATTATTATTGGTCAGGCATGTGAATTTGATTATTCAGGAACACAAGCATGTAAAGCACTAAGATCTGATGGTTATAGAATTATTCTGATCAACTCAAATCCAGCAACCATTATGACTGACCCTGATGTTGCTGATAAAACTTATATTGAACCTATTACCACTGAAATTATAGAAGAGATTATTAAAAAAGAAAAACCTGATGCGATATTACCAACTATGGGAGGTCAAACTGCCCTTAATGCTGCTATGGCACTTAAGAAAGAGGGAATTTTAAAAAAATACAATATTGAATTAATAGGCGCTAATTCTGAAGCCATAGAGAACGCTGAAGATAGAGAGAAATTTAAAAAAAATATGACCGACATTGGTCTTGAATGTGCAAAATCTATAATTTGTAGATCAGTTGAAGATGCAAAGAAAAGTTTAAAATTAATTGGCCTGCCCGCAATTATCAGACCTTCTTTTACTCTTGGCGGTTCCGGAGGTGGAATTGCTTATTCAGAAGAAGAGTACTTAAAAATTATAGCAAATGGTCTTGATCTTTCTCCGACAAAAGAAGTTTTAATAGAAGAATCTTTATTAGGATGGAAAGAATTTGAAATGGAAGTAGTTAGGGACAAAAATGATAACTGTATAATTATTTGCTCCATTGAAAATGTTGATCCAATGGGAATTCACACTGGCGACTCTATTACTGTAGCTCCCGCATTAACTTTGACTGATAAAGAATATCAGATCATGAGAGATGCTTCATTTAAATGTATTAGAAAAATTGGAGTTGAAACCGGGGGCTCTAATGTTCAATTCGCAATCAATCCAAAAAATGGAAGAATGATTATTATTGAAATGAACCCAAGAGTTTCTAGATCCTCTGCATTAGCTTCAAAAGCAACTGGGTTTCCAATAGCAAAAGTGGCTGCAAAACTTGCCGTTGGTTATACTTTGGATGAATTAAAGAATGAAATCACAGGAACAACCCCTGCCTCATTCGAGCCAACTATTGATTATGTAGTGACTAAAATTC
>Ga0214921_10003039_pt1 | contig 26363 bp, 18 predicted proteins | sample LL1505_MetaG_FD_177992 | JGI IMG/M metagenome (GOLD analysis project Ga0214921, IMG submission 177992) | Freshwater microbial communities from Lake Lanier, Atlanta, Georgia, United States - LL-1505 | ecosystem: Environmental > Aquatic > Freshwater > Lake | place: USA: Georgia | collected... | reverse complement strand
CCAACCGGAACCACAGGATCTACAGGACCAACAGGACCAACTGGACCAACCGGTTCCACAGGACCAACTGGAACAGCCGGTTCCACAGGACCAACTGGAACAGCCGGTTCCACAGGACCAACTGGACCAACCGGCCCCACAGGACCCACGGGTACAACCGGTTCCACAGGACCAACTGGAACAGCCGGTTCCACAGGAACAACCGGACCAACAGGCCCTACAGGCCCTACAGGCCCTACAGGAGCTACAGGAACAACCGGACCAACAGGCCCTACAGGCCCTACAGGAGCTACAGGAGCTACAGGAGCTACTGGAACAGCCGGTTCAACAGGATCTACAGGCCCCACCGGCCCAACCGGCCCAACCGGATCAACTGGACCAACCGGTGCAGTAGGACCTACAGGACCGTCACCAACATTTTCAACAACATTACAAGATGCTAACCTTACAAACGGTAATTTCAATGGATATACTACGAATGCATATTTCACAAGTACTCAATCATGGGATTTTGATAACTATGATTACACGGTATTATTTGAATACAACCAAACGGTATCCGTCGGAGATACACATTTACATTATTCTTGGTTTGACGATGTCACTGCCGAACGGTATTGTTATTGGTCGATAGACTTGATAGAAGGCACGCAATCCGTAAATGAAATTAATGAACCTGTTGTCATATTTTTAAATGGAATCACCAGCTCAAGCGGTACAATGAATGTTCAACACTACATTAAAATAACATTCACCCGCCCCAGATTTTCAACAAATACAATTTTGGGAAATGTTGAGCATAGTTCAACTGCAAGAGACTCTAATGGTTATCCAAACAGAACGTATAAATCATTGGCAACGATTGCTTATTCTTCAACAAGTGTTACAACGGGAGTCTTATCGTCGAGGTTAGTATTTTACAATGACGCAAGTGGAGGGGCTGTTGCCGATCAAGGTTATTGTAAGATCACGCGTAAACCACGCGCAGAAACTGGTGGAGAGTTTCAGTCAATCGGTTCAACTGGACCAAATGGAGTCACAGGACCAAATGGAGTGAATGGTCCAACCGGGTCAACTGGACCGGTCCCTTCCGCATCATTGGCTAGTACAATGTTGATAGGGAATAAGGCATCTACAACATTAGACATGAGTAATAACGCGATAACAAATGTTACAACATTGTCAGCAACAACAGTTACGCCAACAACGGTTACTGGGTGGGATGTGAAGTCGTTATTGTCGGGAACAGGAATATCTATTACCAATGCATCAGGTGCTTATACTGTAAACACAACCAACCAAAAAATAGCACTCTATTACACTAATGCAAGCTTCGTTCCAAGCGTGACGTTCACATTCTCGTCTATTAGTTTATCTACAAAAAGAATATCTGGGAGGGTTTATCTTGATGCAAACAGTGACTTTGAATATCCAGAGATTATCTTTAATGGTTCAGGTGGAGCAAGTAATACACTGACAAATGAAATCTCGTATTGTCTGTCATCTTCGGCATCTACATCGCCTGTTGCGAATGAATCACTGACGTTAAGTTCGTATCAAGACAGGGCGTGTGAATTTTATGATAAAGTTATGCCTTATGATTGTAGAATATTGATAGAGTTTGAAATAACACAGGTTTTTAATACATCATTAGATAATCAACTAGTATGTAATGGACGCGCATCTTTCTATACAAAAAGTAATAATTCCACCCCAACGTGGCGGGCTGTTTCACATTTTCAAAGATTCAGCAATCAACTCAATATTACTTCAATAAAATTTGCAAGTTTTTTCAGTAGCAACAATACTATTAAAATGGCATATTTGGATATGGATGTCATACCAATTCCAACGTATACGAGTATATAGAAGGATAAACATCGTGAAAAGTTTATATAATCAAATTATATAACAATGTTAAAACTGGTTTTAGGAACAACGACCGAAGGTGTCAAGATTGCGATTCAAAGTATATTTATTGATCCATGTAAAAGTGCGACAATCAAATATCAATTCATAAGAGTAAATCAATCCGTGGAAAATCATGATTACGTTATAGAAGGAGAACAATATTCCCGATGGGGGACAGACGATACTATTCTTTATCATATTCTTTGTGCCCGTCATAATGTGCAATACAAACAATTTGTAGAACCTGAGTTTATTGATGATGTAATTGTATGGCGTGACGAACAAACTGGCGATATGAAATCCGAAGTAATTCGAAAACCCAATCCAAAATATGTAAGTGGATCAACCCAATAATTATACCCATAAAATAATTATCGTGGATTAAAATAATAGAATGACAGATTATTCTAATCAAAATATAACCAACACCAATCTTACGGGTGTCAATTTAAGTGGTGCAAATTTTACAAATACCAATGCAACTGGTGTCAATTTCACAAATGCGAACATAACAAATGCAACATTCAGTAATACGTTGATTACTAGCGCAAATATAAGTACACTTACATTCAGTAGTATCCAAAAGGGTCAACTGCTTCTTCGGGCTGCAAATATTGGGATCTCATCGATAAATAATCTTACGTCGTTAACAATCTCACAGTTTAGAAGAATACAACCCGCAATTTCGTTACGAAGCTTGAATTCTATTCAAAGCGTTACTGTTGCAATACCAAATAGTGGAGGTCAAGGGTATACTGTATCGGTTACACCGGTGATTACTCAAGTTGTATGCATCTTTGTCGCTGTAAATCAGAACATCATAATATCTACATCAGGTACTGCTGTTAAGACAATACGAAGTAATGGAACGGTCATTCAGGATGTAGATAACGCCAATGCGACATTGTCATTTATGAAAGTCGGGACAACGATGTACAAGCTTTCTGTCGGTAATGGAAATGGTGTGATCGCTATGATTCCATTAGATATGAATTTGATTCAAGTGAACGGTGTTGGTATAAGTGATTTTATTTCGGTTAATCCTGGTCCCACTGGGTCCACCGGATCTACGGGATCTACTGGGCCTACTGGGCCTACTGGTCCCACAGGGCCTACAGGGCCTACAGGGCCTACGGGATCAACTGGATCAACCGGACCGACCGGACCCACTGGATCTACAGGGACTACAGGGACTACAGGGCCTACAGGGCCTACAGGGCCTACAGGGCCTACCGGATCAACTGGATCAACTGGACCTACTGGACCAAATGGCATACAAGGCTCGACGGGTCCTAGTGGTGTATCCGCAACAGCTCCAGCTGCGTACGGAACTTATCGAGTAACAGAAAGAAGTACACTTGGCGATTACACGCTAACTAAACAAACTGGTACCTTAAACGTGTCAAATTCTTCTTTTGTAACTCTTACTGGTGGTTTGACATATGAGCTAACTGCAGCACTATCTATACGTTGTGCCTATTCAGTATGGGCATGGCAGACTGAAGCAGGGACTGAGATTGGTACTAATGGAAACGCTTTTTCAGCTAACTCCGCTGATAATGGTGTAACGCAAGCTGCTTATGCGATTTACACACCTAGCACCGATACACGAGTTAAGATTAGATTGACTGCTATTTCGAATTATGTATCGACACAGGACTATATGGGTCAAATAAGTATTATACAAATGACCGCCCAAGGTCCAAGTGGCGCAACTGGACCTGCCGGACCCACTGGACCATCACCAACGTTCTCAACTACCCTTCAAGACGGAAATCTATCTAACGGTAATTTCAATGGATATACGAATAATGCATATTTTACAAATACGCTATCATGGGATTTTGATAATTATGATTACGTCGTATTGTTCGAGTTTAAACAAACTGTTTCAGTTGGAAACACACATTTACTGTTGGCGTGGTTTGATGATACAACAACTGCCAGATATTGTTATTGGTGGATGGACCAGATTGAAGGCTCGATCTCATCGAGTGAGGATCCTAGACCATTACTTATATATTTAAATGGCATTAATGCTTCTACTGCACCGGCTGTAATTAACCATTACCTCAAAATAACATTTACAAGACCAAAGTTTTCAACGAATACCATAATAGGTAATATAGAACATGCTTCAACAGCATTAGATACAAATGGTTATCCAAACCGAACGTACAAATCAGTAGCGACAAACGCATATTCATCTTCAAGTGTTACAACTGGTATATTATCATCACGACTAGTATTTTATAATAACACTGCTAGTAATTTAGCAGTCGCTAATCAAGCGTATTGTAAAATCATGCGAAAACCGCGTGCAGAGAGTGGTGGAGAGTTTCAGTCGATAGGATCAACTGGGCCGACAGGACCAACCGGACCGACTGGGTCTACTGGGCCTACTGGGCCTACTGGGCCTAGTGGGTCGACTGGACCGAGTGGACCAACCGGACCAGCAGATTATTTATTATGGTATGCTGGTAGTCAAACTGTAACAACTGCAACATACCCTTCATTTGATTTCACGAGTAAAGGTAAAATCGACCTTTCTCTTTATAATATTGAGTATGAAATTGATATTAACTGGGATAGAAATTCTGCAGGTTTGAACTTTGCGTTTATTCAATTGGGTTTGAATGGAGTGACAAGCGATGCATACAGCATAAATAACGCATATACAACATGGACAAATAACATTGCTGATCCCGCCCAAGGCAACGGTGTATCTTACTTTGATCAGCATTATAATCAACGATTTTATTGTGGTTATGCCCCAGGTCAGGGATCAGGTTCAGCTTATCGATACAAGTCGTTATTGAAAGGTAAATTAACTATGTCTTATAGAACATCTGGACAGACAACAGATTTAGCTGCTTATCCAGATCCATCTTTGGATAGTAGAGTATTACACAATCGTTTCACATGTGATTCCAATGTCATCGAATATGTTTCATCGGGTCAATACAAGTTTTATACAAATGCATCAGGAGACTTTGGTAGTGCACAGCAAGAAATTTCAGGCGCGTCATTTTGGGAAATGACATATTCAAATCAATACACTTCTGGTAGTTCTAATTCCATTTCAAACGGAGTATACTCTATTCAATTTTTGTTAGGTAATAACGCAGGTACTAGTCAAAACCGGAATTTTAACGCAAATATTCGTATCTGGCGTGTTAAACGAGCATAATAAAAATATGTAATAATATATCATAATCAAACCAAAATGTCTAACTGGAGAAGTTGTGTTCCTGCAAACCCTACAATTGAAGGGGCTACAAATATATTTTGTATTCTAAATCTTAATGTCATACCAAATGAAAGCGTCTCTGCTAAAATTCAGGTTCAATATCAAAACGGTATATTAAGTATGGAATTTGTGAATATAAATCAGCCCGAATACAGTGAATGGGGTACTCAGGATGAATGGATTTATCAGAAAATCGCTTCAAAGTTAGGTTTGGGAACCTTAATTGTTCCGCAAATATAATCAATACCATAATTTAGAGGATTAAACAATAAGCTCGAAAATAGTAAAGAATCATAATCCAAAATATGTTCCGACGAATCAGTAACCACAAAAACATATATAAACATAAACTTTATTATTCATTATACAATTCCCAATCATTTCAAGGAAGCGTGCACCGTAATTGTATAATGACAACGTCGTATGATTCAAATACCCGTGCCGCTGAGCATCCCCAACTTCTAGAAGGTCTGAACAAAGCAATTTCCGAGTATCATCTCATAGAAGGTGGATCGTTTCAAATCCGCGCCCAGGTGGCACGTCTTCGCGAGTTTGTCGCAAAACGTCAACCTAAATCCATTATGGAGATCGGTTTCAATGGCGGACATTCTGCGCTTCTATTCCTCTCGATTACACCACCCGAGACCAAGGTCGTCAGTTTTGATTTAGGTGAGTACGCCTATGTTTTCGCAGCAAAGAAATACATCGACTCTGTATTCCCCGGGCGCCACACTCTCGTAACTGGTGACAGTACAACGACGATCCCCAACTATGAAGAGCAAGTAGCTCATCGTCTCAAAAATCCGGATACAGCACCGCCCCTGAAATTCGACCTGATTTTCATTGATGGTGGACACCAAGACGATATTCCTTTGAAGGATATTCTTAACTCGCAACGACTCGCGCGTGATGACAGAACCATTGTCGCGATTGACGATATTTGCCGTAGTGCGTCGCGTCATGCACATTATACAGTGGAGCCTACGAAAGCATGGGATCAAATGGTGATTACTGGTGTGATTTCCGAAGACGGATTCGATGATTACTACGAGATCATGACGAGAAACAACGAAAATGGTGCGGATGGTTGCAAGGCGCGCGGAATGGCATGGGGTCAGTACTCTTTATTGCCTGATGCAGATGAAGACACTGGTTCTTCTGCACTAGCAGACGCAGCTGTTGCAGCTGCAAAATCTGACCCGACGCCAGCATTCAAGAAGCTTCGTTATAACTATTATCAAAACAGTTGTAAATTCATGGATCGAAACCAGATGCTCCAGGAGATTCATAACCAGCATCATCATACAAAGGACCTTGAAAAGTTGATTGCAGTAGCAGACATGTATCTCGAATATTTTCCTACCTATAACAAGCGTGACAGTAACTTTGTGAAGTTTTACCGTGCATGTTCGAATTTCACGATAAATCCGTTGTTGGCGATAAAACAGTTCGAGGAAATTGTAGATACGCCTTCTCCCACACCAAATGATCCTAACGGTGCAAACAATAGTGAGTCTGAACTTCCTGATAGTATTAAAAATGCAGCGATTGCAAATATAGGAATGTTGTACGGCTATGACCCTTGTTCAAGTATTCCGAAGATCATCCATCTTCTTTATTTTGGTGAGACTGAATTCTATAACTTTCAACATCGCTGCGTGCATTCGATGCTGCAGTACATGCCGAATTATGAGATCCGGATCTATAATGCAAAGGAGCCTGTTGGGAATGCATTCTGGGACGACATCAAGAAGCAGTCGCGCGTGACTATCCACAAAATCGACCCGCCAGTATTTTACGACGGGTTTGAATTGAAGCATTTCCAATATAAGGCGGATGTTGTTCGTCTTGAGCTTTTATACGAACATGGTGGAGTGTATTTGGACTTGGATATGCTCATTACACGCAATTTTCACGACGTATTTTCTTCAGGACATTCGTTTTATATTAGCGAGGAGCGTGCAAACGGTGCAGGCAATGGTGCGCTGATCAATGCATTCTTGGCAGCGAAACCCAAGAACGAGTTTATCAAGTTGTGGTTGAACGAATTTAAATCTGGGCTTCGACTTGGAATATGGGCAACGCATATCCGCGATTCGAATAAAAAGTTGTTGCAAGATCACCCGCATTATATTCACAAGTATCGTATTCGAATTTTGGACGGTAAACTCTTTATGGCTCTTCACTGGCAGGATACGGTTGCGTTTATTCATTCCGAGACGATACCATACGAGTTTCCACCCGAGTCTTATGGAACCCATCTTTGGGAGACGATCCTCGGCGATGTCATGAAGAAAAATGAGTTTCTCCACAAGCAAAAGATGGAACTTACTGTATACAATTCGCATTCATCACCATTTTATGCGGGTAGTGATAGGGATGTTGTATTGGCAGCTGCTGCAGCGGCCGCATCTAGTGCCACGGCAGCAACTGCAACAGCAGATCTAGACGACGATCTCACCATATATCCTGAGTATTATCATGACTATCGTAATGACCAATATGTAGATAAATACATTACAAAAGGCAAACACGGTGGATATTTTATTGAAATCGGTGCCGGTGATGGAGAAACGAACTCCGCATGTTACTTTTTCGAGAGATACCGTGAATGGCGCGGAGTGGCAGTAGAACCTGCGCGCATATATCAAGACAAGATTCGTAGTTGCCGTGCATCATGGGTGGCCGCAGCCGTTAGTAATATAACATCATCGATTACAAATGGAAGTGGTCGTGGCGCTATTTTCTATGAGTCAGTAAAACCAGGATTAAGTGGCTTGAAGGGTACGCTTGAAAACAATAAGGAAGGTGAAGAATGGACGCGGCTTGGGTTCAAGTCATATAAGGTGGATACGATTACACTTTATGACATGTGCTGCCAACAATCCGCACCGGATCATATTGATTATTGCGCGATTGATTGTGAAGGTGGTGAGCACGAAATTCTCTCGACATACTTTGAAGAAAACCAGGCAACATCAACCAGCGACAGTGAGGTTGATACGAATATTGGATTGGTTGTTACGAATAAGGTATTTCAAATCAACTTCTTCAGTATTGACATTACATCGGATAAGACGTATACCAAGATTCGCGACTTGATGAAGAAACATCATTACGAAGAAGTCATCAATCCATATGTATCGGTGATAAAACAAGCAAACAATGACCGTGGGTCAAATACGCAAAAAGCGTACTTCAAATACAAAGGTACGGATACAACCAATTCACCCCAGTTATCAGATCGTTCTCTTTCGTCGATTTCATCGGGTACAAATGCTACCCCTCATACAACACATACACCCCCTTCATCGCCATCTTCTTCGGAAGTATCTCCATCAAAGCCGGCAAACGCTTCATTTCTATTGCGTCCTCCTTTTGCAGAAGAGGTTGTTGCCATTTGTATCGAGGAGCGCCCAGAGAGAACAAAATACGTAAGCAATGAGTTACTTTCTCATGGAATCCGTCACTCACTCCTCATGAACAAGATAAACACGGAAGATACGAAAGTTGGATGTTTTCGGTCACATATCAAAGCGATTCAATATGCATACAGTAAAAACCTCTCATCCGTCATGATTGTAGAGGATGATATTGTGATTCGCGATAACATTCATGAACTCTCAACCTTGGCAATGCCCGCTGGCGGAGAGTGGGATATCTTGTACCTTGGTGGAATACTTACCAAGTACGACGGAATGGATCTATCGCGTAAGTGGGTGAATGGAACGATCTGGTGCAACCACGCGTATATCGTGAAACAACATATGTATAAACCGATCCTGGATTTTGTTGAATCATTCCCGAACCTGATCGAGCTTGAAAAGAAGAATATCGATTTCATGTATACAGAGTACCTCCAGCCCAAATACAAGTGCTGGTTGGCAAATGAACAATATATCATTCAGAAGGAAGGATATAGTGAGATTGATTGCCGTGTGAAGTGGGCAAATGGGTTTGACTGGAATACATTTTCAATGAAGGTTATTTAATGCTGTCGTAGTTGTAGTCGACAAAGGTGGTAATTTCACGGTCTGAAAATCCGTACGATGAATATCGTTTTGTGCGTGACTAGGTTCACGGACCATTTCAAACCCGGCTTGATAAAATGGATGTGGAAAACGGTCATATGCGTCGATATATCCGCGAAAATCCATTTCAAGGAGCCACATATCGAGAGGTGTTTTCATAAAAAGTGCTGTATCTGCTTCTACAGCTTCTAATAATCGTTTCGCACCGCGTTTACTTACGAGGTATGCACCCGCGGTGCGAAATAAAGGCGTAAACCAAACATTACGATTTCCATGAATGACGGCTGGTGTGAGATTTCGGCGTTGGTAGATTCCAAATGTAGTTGCTGGAATTGATTCTCGAGAGAATGGATCGGTTGTATGAAAATACCGATCGAGTGAATCCTTACGTGGAGATTGAAATTTGAAATAGGGTGGCGTTGCCCCATCAATATTGTAATTCGGAGTCCATTGACCACCAACATACATGACATCCCAACGAGGAGTGGACGCGCTTAAACCGGCAAGTGTGGACTTCATTTGATCTAACGAATTTTCTGTAAACATTACATCGTCTTCAAATACAAGTAAAATATCGGATTTTGGGCGTTGTGCATGTGATTTCCATAGTGAATAATGGCTTAATGAACATCCCACTTCACCAAGAACACGCGTTTTATCGCGGATTGTATCCAATAAATCGGGAAAGTCGGAATAATGTTGCGAGAGATTGAGACCATCGATCGCTGGGAAACGGCGATAATATCCACGGTCGGTTGCTCCATTCGCGTCATTACTGTTTCCATGTGGCGAAATAGTTGAAAATGGCATATTGAAACCGGAAATATCGAATGACATTGGCCGAAACAGAAACGGTATATGTTTGTATATATACGACATACGATCAGGTCTTCTGTCTAAATTTATGACTGCAATATCAAGTTTTTCTAACATGTTTCTTCAGAATGAAAGTACACACCCGATAATACACATTATAATCACTTCGATTTATACCATTTCTACGTGCAGTCGCATACCCCTAATTTTGAGTTTTTATATCAATCTATAATATCCACCGGCCTCCCCTTTTATTTAGGAAAACGACTTAAGTCCTGCTTGTGTATTTTATTTACCCGACATCATCGTAATCATCTGCTCGAAATTCAATTTCATTTATGTCTACTGCCGTGATTGATATTCCTACCACCGCTCCACCCGCGCCCACTACTGAACTTTCTCCTATAACATATGTTGTTACGACACTCCCCGTCGTCGCAGCATCTCCCGCATTGAAACCTCAAGTGATCGAACCTTTATTAGAGGAGGATCAAAACCGGTTTGTATTGTTTCCGATCAAAGATCATGCGATTTGGAACATGTATAAAAAACAGGTCGATTGCTTCTGGCGTGCAGAAGAAGTCGATCTCACAAAAGATGTCGTACATTGGAACACACTCAACAGTGACGAAAGATATTTTATATCCATGATTCTCGCGTTTTTCGCGGCAAGTGACGGGATTGTCATGGAGAATCTGGCCCAACGGTTTATGACCGAGGTTCAGCTTGCCGAAGCCCGTGCATTTTACGGATTTCAAATTGCAATGGAGAATATTCATTCGCAGATGTATAGTATTCTGATTGACACCTATATCAAGGATACTACCGAAAAAGACCGTCTGTTCAATGCGATCCAAAACTTTCCATGTATCAAGAAGAAGGCTGATTGGGCGCTGAAATGGATTGGAGACAAGCGCAGTACTTTTCAGACGCGTTTGGTAGCGTTTGCCTGCGTTGAAGGGATTTTCTTTTCCGGAGCATTTTGCTCGATTTACTGGATGAAGAAACGCGGATTAATGCCTGGATTGACATTCAGTAATGAGCTCATCTCTCGGGATGAAGCGCTTCATACTGAGTTTGCTGTCCTCTTGTATACAAAGATGGTAAAGAAAATGCAGCGTCATCGTGTCTATGAAATTGTCCGTGATGCAGTTGAAATCGAAAAGGAGTTTATCTCTGATGCGCTTCCTTGTCGATTGATTGGAATGAATGCGAAGTTAATGTGTCAATACATCGAGTTCGTTGCGGATCGTTTGGTGCTTCAGCTTGGTTATGATAAGATCTATAATGCGACGAATCCGTTTGATTTTATGGAAATGATTAGTCTTGCTGGAAAGACGAACTTTTTTGAGCGCCGGGTGGGTGAGTATGCGCTTGCGGAGAAGAAGGTAGCAGACACCGTGTTTGAATTCAACGCAGAATTCTAGATATCGGGAGGTATTCGACAATAAGTAACTCGGCGATCCCCCGAGCGGAGCGTAACGACGCGATAGTTACATAAACATTGCACGCATACCAAATCTGCGTTGTACTTGTAAACCAATATTCGTTTTTGGCATCATCGATCCACTATTTCCCATATTTCCTATTTGTCTAGGAATGTGTACTGGAGATGGCGTGGGTTTTGGTGCTGACGCGGCGTATTGATTTTGTAATTGTTGAATATTGCGTATCGCACTAGAAGGAGAGACCTGTATCTTTGTCAGCTTATCCAATGTCTCTTCTTCAAAATGGAGTTGAGAATACGATATATACGAATCAAATGTGAAAACATCGATCATATGTGTACCATCATATATCTTGAAATCCAAGTTGGTTATTTTATTCAGACCATCTATATTATTTGGCATTAATGCGGTTGCCATTTCATCACGACAAATAAGCCTTCTAAGTCCATCTGCAAATTGAAGAATATTCTGGTTTCCTAATTCAAAAAAATTACTGCGATCAATCACGAGACCAAACTCTTTGGCGCGTCGATGAATAAGGTTATCTTCGCCGCCCCAGGCCCAGAAATTAGGGAATCCATTGATTCTCTCGAAATCCACGCCACGAATTGAAAAAATACCGCCAAGTGCAAAACGAAATCCGTAGAAGTGCTTGATCACACCAAACTCTGTATGATAATTCAAAACATTTTTGTCATATGGAAGTGTGTCAACGTCATTGAAAATGAATATAATGTTTTTATAGTCATTGGGATATTTATTCTTCAATGCTAAAAACCCAATATTTTTCATTCCGCCACGATTAAATGGGCGTTTATCGGCTTGATGAACAAAATAATACATCCAATCTTCAGGAGGAACATCTGCCATTACTTTATCAATGTATGTACTGAAAAATACCCGATGTGGTTCACGATCACGATACGGTACAATAAAAACGAATTTCGGAACAATAGACACCATGATTGTATTATGAAATGGTATAATATCATAATACAATAAAATAATGTAGTTATAACGCCATCATTCATTCATTGAACGCCCGTTGTCGTTGTCGTTGTGGATGTGGCTGATTGAGGAGAATACTTTGAAAGTATCATTTTGGGAATGAGTTTGTCACGCATGTCATATAATTTCTTGTAACACTTGTTGATTGTCACTTCACTCATATCACTTACACGGTTTACGTCTTTTTTTGTGATGGAAAGATGACACATGCACGCGACGAAGTAAATAATGCCGGATGCGATACTATGTGGTGTATTTTCCGGAATCAAGTTTTGTTTTTCAATCATCACGGCTATAAATTGGCATAACTTCGTAAGTTCGTCGTTGATCGAGAGACGGCTACAATATCTTTCGATGAATGCTTCTGGCTTTGTCTTGCAAAAGTTAGTTTTCTCTGAATTGTCTAAATTGGATTCGAGTTCGTTGATGATACTCACCGCATTTTTGCATCCTTTCGTTGCGCTTGTATTGTCTAGATTGAAGATTGTTGCGATTTCCTTGGGTGTGCGTGGGCAATTGTGTATTTTACATGCAATGTAGATTGACGCGCCTACAACTCCGTCACGATTGAGACTGCGAAATGTTTTATGTTCAGAAATGCGCTTGTGTACACGCAGTGCTTCATCGATAATCATTTTCGAGATTCCCTTGTTTTGTGCAAGCGTGGTGATTTTCTGGAACATATCGTATTGTGCCTTCTCTCGATAGGGCATCGATTGCCACTCCGTATATCGTCGAATCTTCAACATATCTTGCGAGTAAGACCCGCCTTCGCACATAACTTTACATCCATACGATGATTCCTTCAGGAGTGGATTCACAGGCATTCCGCAACGCGTAGGATCGTTATTCTGATTGTCATCTGCACCATAATAACGCCATTCTGCGCTCTGATCGAGTGATTCGTCCTTGTATAGAATGCTGCATGCCGGGTTTTTACATGTGAGGAACCCATCATCGGTGAGAACAACCTCGCTAGAGCATACTTCGCAATTCTCTCGGATACCTGATTTACGATAGAGGCATTCCACGTCGATATCTGGTTTAATAAAGAGTGCCGATATTTTTTTGGAGGTATGGTATTGCACGGTTTCTTCATCGTTTGTTGTTTCTACAGTAGATGACAATGAAGATTCGGTCGGATTCGCTGACATTTGTTTTGGCGAAATTTGTACAACATCCGGTATATTCATCTTTTGTTCTTCAAGTAATTCTGGAGTAAATTCCTGTTCGATTTTTGACCATATACTTTCATCGTGGAGTGATCGCTTGTTTCGTTTCGTTTCATGTATTTTGGTAACGGGAGAATGATGTGTGCCGCCATATCCAGATGCTCGGTAATGACGAGTCATCGCAAATGAAGATGACGACATTGACGAACATGAAGACGGTACAAATGACGATGTCTGTAAAGGAGATGGTTGAGGTGTGGGTATAAACAGACCATGACACGAGTTTAAGTTGGAAAGCATTTAAACGGGTTTGATATGTACTTGTGTTATTGGTTGTGTTTATCCACTCTTTAAATAAAATATATATTGATATCTTTATATCAATTTTATTGTTTTTGATTGGTAAATCCGCGTCCATCTTCAATGAACTATTATCTATCATAATAACAAAGAAATCGATTCCATTCATTTATTTCATATATGGGTAACAATGTGGCAAGCTTATCCTCTTCAAACATGGATGAAATGCGAGAGATGGCGCTTAAACTCGATTTATATGCACAGCGTATTATTTTGAAAGAGGTTAAATTCAATTCAACATTGGGTGATAGTGGAAAATGCGAAAAGCTCATTATTATTACGAGTGAAGTATTGAATCGACTTCCATTTCGGTTGATATCATATATGGATCGTCGACATAAGTTGTTTTCAGAGAAATATGAACCAATTAATGCAATGGATCGTGCTCTTCTCATAAATACGAATCCGGAAATTCTGAAAGAAAGCAAGTTAGACGAACAAAACGTATTTAGAAAAAGACAAATGTGCGTCGGAATCGCGCGATTTTATGTGCAGATAGGTAACTTATTCAATGCGATCATGTCAACAATGCGACCCTATAATTATGAATACCTGCAAAAAAATATGCCGGATAATTTCTATGATATGCTTACATTTGGGTTGATTGATGGGCCAGATACGCGAAACAAAGAAAAAGCAAAGTACGAAACATATAGTATGGCTGGATTTACAAGAAGACAAACTGATATGAAAGAACAAATGAAACGATTAATGACAACTGGTGAAGTAGATATTAAAATAACACCAGGTAGTGGTATCTGCTCTATTAATAATGATATGAAGGCGATCAAAACAACACCAATGTCAATGACGTCAAGTGCATCAACTACAACCCAGAACAAGATAAAACCGTCTATTTTCTCAATGTTGGAAGAATTATATTTTGATATTTTTCATAATGCTTCTGAAGTGAATACGAATACTCCGCAATTTATCGCGATGAGTGAACGTATGAAAAACAAAATATACCGACGTGATGTTCAGGAAATATACCGAATTGTAACTGGAGGGAAAGAGCCGGGTGACGATATTCGAACATTTGCTGATGTGTCGCAGTATATTAATGATAACAACATAATCAATCAATGGTGCGAAAAAAACCGAACATTGGAGATCAATGTCAATAATAATGTGCGATATAATCCGGTTTTCGTCAAATACGTAAATCATATTCAATTGATGAACTACAAAATTACGAAACATCGGAAGGGTATCGTGAAATTATTAGACCGTGTGTTTGTTATTATGAAACAGAATGCAGATGTACTACATGAAATCGAAGAAGATTGGGCAAAAGGTAATTTTAAACGAAATTTGGGTTTTGAACAGGATGATCAGTATTCGCGCGATTTTTTCCGTCTTAACTTGAAATACAATTTTTTCATTAATCCCAATCTAACCGATGCGGAATTACAAGGAATCACAAATGAAGCGAGAACACGAATTGTGAAATTATATGCAGAAAGTTATAAGTATTTTTTGGCAGGGTTTCAAATACTTCAAGAATTACAAGAGACTCTTGGACTTGAGGCATTGGTGGAGACAAAAGAAATGTCGAAAAAGGAAACTGAAAATCTTATGTCAAATGCAAAGAATACTAGTAATAATAGTAATAATAGTAATACTAGTAATAATAGTAATAATAGTAGTGACATTTCAAAACGGTTTGATCCATGGGTACATCGAATTTTACCGCAACACAGAGAATTTTCAGATGATATTTATAAAGAAATCAAAGAGGGAAATATTGCAAAGAAGTATCGAGACATTTATATAAATCTTTATAATACTGCGAATACTACAAATGATTCAGCTGTAAAATCAAATACCACAAATAGTTTGAAAACATTGAACGCATATATGGTGAATAATATATTAAAAAATCCATCAGATATCAATGATGAAATAAGAAATAATATATTGGCGGAAATGGATAAGTATAATCCTGCAAAAAATGATGGTAAAAATAATTCGAGCATCAGTCTAAACCAAGAAGTATTACAAGCTACAGTGTAATAACCATGTGCTACTGTAGACGGTTCTCTAATTTTTGAAAATACTCCTGATTATATACCAAATTTCCAGTTGGTCGATAGGTATCAATTGGTTTGTATTCCTTCTTATCTCCTCCTGCTGCTGCTGCAGCTCCTCCATTCGCACCAGGATCGCCGCGCTGATTGTATAATAGTGAATTCGCGTCTTCTGGGGTTCGCGGAATGCCGACACCGCCGCCAAGACCGGGACCGTCGTTGTATTTTATGACTTTTCCTTCTGCGTCATATAATATTGGTCGACCAAATTCGTCGATAGCTGTTCCGGTCTTTTTCTTGTATTCATTTCGAACATAATTGGGTACATAATGAAGCCATGATATCAACAATAAATTCGGATGTGTATAACGCACCATAAAATTATTTTCCTGCAATTTATCAACAATATATGCGATACATCCAGCATGATCGTAATTTGCGACACCAAGAATAATTTCTGGAACGACATACCAACAAAAATGCTGGTTAGATTTTTGTCGGGATGTCAGTTTTATTTTTTCATGTATTCGTGTAAGTATTTTGTTATACGTGAATAGTTTGTTTTTGTCTTGTTCCTGCTTTTTTTCATACAAGTCATCTAAATTGATTTTTTCAACATTTTCAACATTATCACCTGCAAATTTGAACAAGTCGTCCATTATATCCGTGCGTATGTAATTACAATAGAAAATAATGGATATTCGCAAACGCGCAAACAATAATAAATACACATGAATAAGCATTATATAAAATGACAGATCCAACAATCAAGCATCTTGTAATTTCATCTGGTGGTCCGGCTGGACACATGATGTACAGCATTCTTCGTACATTGAATATAAAGGGTGTATGGAATATGAAAGACATCAAAACAATCTACGGGTCTTCAATTGGATCCTATATCGCAATCATTCTAGCATTGCGTTATGAATGGGAGGTTATGGACGATTATCTCATTAAACGCCCGTGGGAAAAGATATTCACGTCGTCGTCGTCGTCTCAGACATCATCCAGCAATATCGATTTGAATGAACATTTATCAACATCGTCCATCGCGGATGCTAAAAATAAATTGGAACACATTTTCAAATTATACAACACACATGGGCTGTACAGTTTAAAAGAGTTCACAGAAACATTGCGCCCTGCTCTTCAAGGAAAGGATATATCTACGAATATCACATTCCAAGAGTTTTACGATAAAACCGGAATAGAGATTCATTTTATGGTAACTGAAATGAATAAGTTTCAGAGTGTCGATTTTAGTTATAAAACACACCCAACTCAGTCGTTAGTAGAAGCATGTTATATGAGTTGTTGCTACCCGTTCGGGTTTGCACCTATTTACCGTGATGGTTGCTGTTATTTGGACGGGGGAATTATTAACGATTATCCTGTGAATGATTGTATTCGGGATCAGAAGTGCGGGTTGGCGGAAATACTTGGCGTAAAGGTAATTTGGGAAAAGAAACCAACAAAGATAACTGAAAAATCGTCACTTTTACAATTTATTTACACCTTCTTCAATCAGATCAATACTAATTTTTATGAAAATCGTCAAACAAAACCGATTCCGAATGAAGTCGTTTGTGTCTCGAAGGTATTCTCAATAAAAGATTGGATGAACTGGGTGAAGGATGAGAATTATCGTCGTGAACTGGTTTTACGCGGTGAAACGTTTGCGAATGTATTTTTGTCGTATCGTCGTAATTTTAGAGACTCGTCGACGCATGAGATCGATGCAACAATCGATACAGATACGTCGCTTCCACAACCACCCACAGCAATTACATCATTGTCTGAGCTATCAGAAAAACCCACCGAACCCACCACTGTTTCGCCACCGCCAGAAACAATTGAATATGAAATACATAATAACGATATGACGATGATGTAAACATCTATCTACTATTTTTATTATGTGGTACGCGGAAGTACACGACAGTATACAGTTTATTAAACCAATACAGTCTTAAGAAAATCTTTAATATTATCCTTATCTGGCTTGGCATCATATTCGATGACCTGACCATCTTTGACAAGTTTGATGGTAGGGAATCCATCGATTTTGAACTTATCGGCCATCTCAGGCTCTCCCTCACAGTCAACCGTCTTAAATACAACAGTATATTTATCGTTGATTAATTGTCCGTTCAATTCCGTTTCAACCTCGTCAAAAACTGGCTTGGCGGTCTTGCAATGTGGGCACCAATCAACCTTGAATAAGTACAGTTGTGCTACATTGTCGTCATTGGCGCCAATGCCATCAGGAGCAGGGGTTACCCCCTGTGCACTACTAAAGAACTTGTTCATTCCAGGGATCATATCATTTGTAATCATGTAATAAAGAAGACCGCCGAGTGCGGCAACTATCACGAGTACAATAATAATCGTTTTTGCATTTCCAGAAATCGCCGAAGTAATCGAAGACATCGTTGATGAAGCTGACTCTGTAACTGATGCGGTTGCCGATGAAACTGCCTCTGCCATTTACTAATGTATTGTTATATTATAATACAATGATGATTAATATGAAGAATAAACGAATAAAAACAATATGAAACGATCCTCATATGAATATATAGTGGAATAGTAACTTACAAAGAAACTATGATTTTTCGCGATAAACTAAATGGTACTTTACTAAATGTTCGTAGGGATGATTTTACCAACGATCGAAAATATTATCAGGAAATTATTCGGATTGCAAGAGAATCATCTGGTGATAAACCAAACTATTCATGTCCGTTTGAATACTTAACGGATCAGTAGAATCGGGAATCGGCGGGGAAGAAGATGGGAAGAAGGATAATAGAGAGGGAGTCTATTATAGTCGAACAACTACGATACCTAAAATCATGATAAAAATAATGAAACCTGCAGTAATGAAGAAATTGAATTTGAGGTCAGGAAACATATCTGTATCAAGCACTCCAGCTGTTCTCATGACTGGCTGAACTGCTTCAAATAAAATTGCCGATGTTCCAACGAGTAAACCGACGATAATAACCTTCATGACGATCGATGATATCGAGCCGGATGATACTGAAAACGGGCTTACAAAAAACAGTAAAACAAGAAATAATGATATACCTAAAAGAGTACACGAATACTTCGTTTTTTCGCTGTATTGTGAGATATAGTTTGTAGGGTCTTCAAGAATGGAAGTTGGCTCAGACATAATGGAATAGATAAATGTTTGATGAAATGAAATTGATTTGAATAATTACTGTTATATATAGCACTGAATATTTATAACAGAATATGAATACTTATAACAGAATAATTTTAATATTTTAACCTCATTGCCCAAAATGGATACTTGATCCCTGCTCCATGCCAATCCGTTTCAAAATACGTTTCATCGAATTCCGTCATTTCTGTACCAAATTTCTTTCGGACCACCGAAAATATACTTTGGTCGTGTCTGTTTTCATGAAATGAAGGGTCATTCGGTAGTACACTTTGTGAATCATCGATGAAATTATAATGACAACATCCGTCATACCACTTATTCACAATGTCTACTGTGTGATTGCATTTTCGAATAACATAAATACCACCGACAAGCTGTTCTGTTTCACGAACCTTTTCATCATTGGCTGCATCATAATAATCAAATGTATCCATTTTAGTCCATGTCTTTTCTAAATGTACTGTCCTAAAAGAAAGATTTGCGTATTCACTCTTATTGACAATATCGAAATACTCCAAGAGTCGCGGAGTACCTTCTGCGTTGATACTGCATCCTGCATCTGCGTAGACTAAAATATCATTTTCCGAGAGATTATGTAATGTTTTTTGTGTGAGGTAAGATTTCCAAAGCCAATATCCATAACCACGGGAGTTTGATGATAAGAATTCACCATGCTTATTCCAGAAGTCAATATCTTCAATGAGGCTTTTATCTGTATATCCGATGACATGATCAAACACATTGATCGCCCGGGCTTCCCCACATATTCGGGTAACTGCATTATGATAGCTGTCGCAAGGACCGCCAAATGTAATAAACCACTTCTGCGGGTGAGTTTCGCTATCCATGACTCTTATATGTAATTTTAATATTTGTATAGTATAGTTACGTGCGTTTAATTTGTTTATTTCGATAATAACATATGACTAAGACGCGTAAACGAAAGGTGTCAGTGTCATATCGTGCAAAGATATTAAGCGGGGGGCGGAGCCGGATTAGCCGTTCACGGCGTGGAACTGGCAGTCGTATTGATCTTGTAGGCGCTCTGCCACAAATTCCACATCAACGGACGAAAAAAGTGAGAGCATTTACCAAGAAGGATTTTCATAGCGGAGATGGAATGCTTACGACGGTATGGGGCCCGAGTATGTGGCACTTCATGCACACGATGAGTTTCAATTATCCGGTCAGCCCCACGCAAGAACAGAAGAAAGACTATATGGACTTCATACTGAATTTAAGGAATGTTCTTCCTTGTAAATATTGCCGAATGAATTTGACAAATAATTTAGCAACACGACCGCTGAAAATGTGTCATATGGAAAGTCGAGATACCTTTTCGCGTTTTGTTTATGACCTCCATGAAACGGTGAATCGACTACTGGGGAAGAAGTCGGGTCTAACGTACTGCGATGTGCGTGAGAGATATGAACATTTTCGATCGCGTTGTACCCAGGATGCGCCGAAAGTATTTAACTTTAAGGAGTTTTATCGGGGAAAGAAACATGAAAAGGGATGCACAGAACCATTATACGGGAAGAAGGCGAAGTGTGTGATTTCGATTGTTCCACAAGAGGTGAAGGTGCCGACATTTAGTGTGGATGATCAGTGTATCAAGAAAAGGGGGGAAGTGGTGGAAAAGGAGTAAATTATAGTGTAGTGATAGTATATAATTGCTATTTAGTATAAAAGATGGATGATAATACAGGACCAGGGTCAGCGCATTCATTAACACCTTCAGAACCAGCTAGTAGAACATTATCCGGTTCGAATAAAAGACCATCCAAAAATGACGACACAACCCAAAATAAAGAAAAATTATCAGCAAAAGACAAATTATCAGTAGCAGCAGCAGGAGCAGGAGGAGGAGCAGCAGCTCCTGTTGTTTCCAGCGCATCATTCCCGTCTTTCGCGGGCTTGAGCAGCCCTGCTTTCGGTTTCGGCTCTCAGTCTGCTTTTGCACCTTCTGCAGGCTTCAGCGGCCCTGTAACACCTGCTTTCGGTTTAAACTCTCCACCTCCATTGTCATCACGAGCAGCGGCAGGAGGAGGAGGAGCAGCTTCTTTTGGTTCCGGCGCCTCATTCCCGTCTTTCGCGGGCTTGAGCAGCCCTGCTGCTGTTAGTTCCTTCTCTTCAGGAATATTGTCATCACAAGCAGCGGCAGGAGGAGGAGGAGGGAGTATGGAACAAATATCACAATTAGCAATAGAACAAGAAGAAGGTTATCATTCTCTAATAAAACTTTTGGACGAAAATAAAGTCATTACAGAAGACATGAAAAATGCACAGAGCGAATTCAAACGAAAGGAAAGAGAAGTTATGGCATGTTTATCATTATTGCAACGGGAAGGCCCAGATCGATTTACCAGGGCGTCAGTTGCTGTAAATTCAGTAAAACGACCAGTAATTGCTGCTTCATGGCCACATTTAAAACCGATTCTAACAGGTGTAATTGAAGACATGAGTACTGATGAGTTTATGCGATCCTTTAGTTGGGCATTTACGGAACAAGTAAAGGGGCGTTTAAGAACAGTGCGTCGTGGTGATTTGTCAGATCAAGAAATACAACGACTACTTACAAATGGTTTTGACATGTTAGTCCAAGAGGCATTTAGTGATTCCATTTCTATTATATCTGCAGTACCTACTGCAGTAAACCAGTTTTTATTTGATGATAATCCAGCTGCAATAGGAGGAGCAATTGCAGGAAATATGCTTTTACAATGGGCAGGAACCGAAGTATTGGCAATGCTTGCTAATAATATTATTGGATATATTACATTTGGACAAATGAGTTTATATTCTGTTATGGAAAATTTTAGATCTCTTTATTCCCTCTCTCATCAAGAAGTACTTACTGCGTTCTCTAACTTGTTAATTACTGTTTTTAGAGTTCCTGTCATGATGGTGGATCCATATATTGCCTATCTTAAACAATTTACATTAGACCAAATACGTAATATGATAGCAACTATTGCTATTGCTTCTATAAATTTAGGTTATGGAAAAGGACTCGCTGAAAGAGGTATTAATAGTATAAAAGGGCGGTTAAATATCGATGCGCAGGCGGGGGCAGCACTGTTGAATATTTTACCTGATGTGCCTGATCCTTTAAGGCGCATTGTTGATTTTTCAAGAATTGTGCTTGATTTAATTAGAAGATCATTTATTTATTTATTGAATACTACTACTTCTCTTGCAATGGACAGTATTAAAGCTATGTTTTTCACAATATGTTTTACCAGGTCAATTCCAGGCCAAGGTGTATTTGACAGAGCTTCGGCGGGGGTTGCTCGTGCTTCGGGCAGCCTTGGTAATTTTGTTGTGGAGAATGCACAAGCCTTGAGTCCTCAAACCGATCCACAAAAAGAAATACTTAAATTTTTATTAAAGTGTCTTCAAATGAATTTTACTCAGGATTCCGAGCACAATCAATTATTATATCAAAAATTTAAGTGCGAGACTATTAATAGAATGAGAAATATACTTATGGAAATCCAAAATACAACTGGAAGTAAAGCTTATATTGGTGTATTTCTTGATGATGAATATGCCAAATTTTTAGGTATTGTTATTGGACAAGTCGATAAACAATTAAATATTGCGAATTTTATGAGTTTGTGTAATGCTTGTAACTTTTTTGCATCAGGCTTAAACTCTGCGGCTTTGGCAATTTTGGTAAGATGTTTTACACCGATTGTCAAGGCCGAGACTGTTGAATTTGACCCGAGTGAAGAGTCTATGGACCTTGCAGCAAATGTCCTTGCAACAGAGTTTAAACAAAGTAAAAGTGCATTAAACACTGGTAAAACTGCAGTAACGGCGGGAGTACAGAATTTTTCAGAAGAGGTATTACAACCAGCAATTGTGGCTGGAGGAACGTTTTTTTCTGAGGAGCCGCGGAGTGCTTTTGACATAAACTATGAACTTGGATTAACACAAGCGTTACTTACTTCAGTGGGGGCTTTGAGTGTTAATCATTTAGATAATTTAAAAAAACAACGTAATTTTGGTCAAATCACAGAGGAAGAGTATACAGCACTTTATACAGAATTTAAAACACCTATTGATGATTTTCAAAAACGATTAATTAGAATTATTTCTGCAAACCCGGGTAAAGAAGTTGACTCGCCTGTGGCTGGGATTATAAAATTTGCTCTTGCATCTTCGTCTGAAAAAAGTCCGCCACCTGGGAATTTAATGCAAGGTATGGTATCATCATTAGGTGAGTTTAAAAATGATCTTAAAAAAATAGCAAAAAAAACGATAAAGGGAGTGAGTGAGGCTGCATTAGTTAGTTGTACTACTTCATTGGTTAAAGGAGGCGCAAAATGTCTATTTGATTCATGTGCCGAAGTCATTTCTCTCGGAAATTCAAAAAGCCGTTTGTTATTTAATTCTTTTAAAAGTTATTTTAGACCAGATCCTGCAATAAGAGTTGATGCCCAGGCTTTTCAACGCGTTGTGGATGCCGTTCCAGCTGGAGATGATGCTATTGATGAAGCTGTAGCTGCTGCTGTTGGCGCTGATGCTAATGTCGTTGATAGGGCCTCAATTGAATCATCAGCAATAGCAGTATCAGCACTTGATGATTCTGCTGAACGTGTTGAGAATGAGGGAGCCGTCTCCGGCGCCAAAGGCGACGGGGACCAACCGGGCGGCGGCGGAATGGCCGCCCAAGGCGGAATCGTCTCCAAAGGCGACGCGAAGAAACACGGCGGCGGCCGTTCTCGTAAACGTTCAGCCTCTAAGCGCACCCGCCGCCGTAAATCCACCACCAAAAAACAAAAATCCAAGAAAAATAAACGACAATCCCGTCGTAAAGCACGTCGTTCTTCTTCACGCAAAGCTGGTCGTAAGTAAAAAAAAGTATGATCCGATCAGCTCCAGTGTGATTTACTGACCCGCAGAAAAGTCATGATCCTATCATTTTCTATACAAATCAGAAAAAATTGAAATACTTTTTTTTGATATCATCCAAACAGTAGCGTTCACGCACCCTCAAGAATGATATCAAACAGCCATACCGACAGAACCAGTACCAGGAACCGAATCAAGACCAACAATATCCTCCGTGATCAAATGGAAGAACACATCGAAATAGCCGAAGACTCTCAAGGCACCGTTGGTGGTATTGTGCACACCTGGACGTATCTCCCGGTCGTCGCAGCCGATGCCGCCACCACTCCCGACCCCCGCGAGATTATCTCGCAATACTACGACCTGGAACGAAGACACTGTCCAACAAAATCCAACCGCAAAAAATTCAAAAAAATCGAAACCGCTTTACCTCGCCACTACGCAATCGTTGCCGCATCCCGCCAGCCCCGCCAGTTCAGTTCTCTAACACATTTGCAGTTTCGGTCAGAAATACTATGCCTCCCGACTCAAGACCAAATCAGCTCGAAAGCCCGCGCACGTGTCCACACTGTTCGCGACATCACGCCTTTCACCCAACTCTCCATGCGTCAAAAGCATTTCATGATCGCGCACTCCGGACTCGCGCACCTTGTCGTCAAAAAGCTCGCGGGTGTCTTCTGCGCCAAACCACATACACGTCGTGCTGCATTGGAACGCGCTGACCTCATCGCCTCATTCATTTCATGTGCGCTCGCATGCGAATACCTTGTCGGCAACAGGTATTACTGCAACCTGCCTACCATACTCTCAAGTGAGAGTGATAACTTTGTGATCGGTTTGAGCAAAGAGACGACATTCAGCAACGCTAGTCTTCTGACTGCTCGGGATGTTACACCTGAGAAAATCCAAGAAACCACAGAAGAGCTCCAGGCACTCTACGACGCAAACATTGACAGACTCGAATGGTGCGTTGAACAATACAAACGCGGGTTTGTATCTCTCCAATCCATCCGAACCGATCCCGAGTTTGTCAAAATGTCGTGCAAATTCTGGAAACTCAATTTTCAAACGGCAAAGGCCCGTTCGCTATCGGAAGCGCGCATCGCTGCGGCTCGTGCCAACACATGGATCTCGTATTCATTTCTCAAAGAAAACGCCGAAAGAATGCTTATGTGTCGTTCAATTGTTGAAGGCCAGTGTCGTTTCAGCAGGTTCTGCCGGTACGATATCGCGCATCTCCTCGACAATTCAAACATGAGTTACATGAGTCTACTCAAGACACTCAGGACAACACAATTGCGACTGTGCAATGATGGAATGACAACATCCTTGCTGACTTTTGCGGCGATCGAACCTCGTATGGTGACATCTGAAATGGCACCTAAATTGGGTCACAGATACTTACAGTGTGATATGGCAAGTGCAGCCAACCACGTTCAAACTCGCGATCCAGTTTTCGGAGATCTTCTGGTGAAGCACCGCCAACACATCCCTCGAACCAACGAGTTATACATGGGATGGAATCGTTGTGAAATGATGCGAGACGATTCTGAAGCGCTCGAAAGAATGACGAGATACGTCCCGGTTCAATCGTCACTGGATTCAATGCGAACTGGCCAGTGGTGCTATGAAAAGAAAAACCGCGTCTATGTCTGCAGAATGATAAGGTAACACGGTAAACAGGTAGGTAAAATACGGTAAGTGTGTGTGTGTGTTTTTTATTCTGTTTGATATGGATCCGCGCGGATGCCACGACGAATAAAATTGAAATGCTTTTTCATGAACGAGATATATACAGCGCTTCAACCCAACACACACATACGAACGACGATACAATGGCCGACAACCAGAACCCCATCCGCGACCCCCGAAACCTTGAAGAAAATGGAATGAACGAATACGAACGGCGAACTGTGGAATGGAATCAATGCAACCAAGTTCAAGAAATGCGCAGACATCGAGCCGCTGCAATCAATAACACGGACGGCTATCGGACCGGCAATCGCATCCACCACATACGGTCAATTCAAATGCACGATCCGACAGTTTGGAACCAACTTTTCGGCCGCGAAATCCTCGATCCAGAACTCCGTGACTACGCTCAAGCATCGATGGATTGGGCAAACGATCAAACACATACACTGCTCTTCGCCGGACAAATGGAGGTGTCGCTTTTGATGCAAGAGAATTACCGGCCGGGTGTTCACGTCGCAATCTTCTTCATTCATCTCACCCCGAATCGCCGTTTCCGCGACGGACACATGATCCAAATGGAGTTTGG
>Ga0214921_10003038_pt1 | contig 26366 bp, 27 predicted proteins | sample LL1505_MetaG_FD_177992 | JGI IMG/M metagenome (GOLD analysis project Ga0214921, IMG submission 177992) | Freshwater microbial communities from Lake Lanier, Atlanta, Georgia, United States - LL-1505 | ecosystem: Environmental > Aquatic > Freshwater > Lake | place: USA: Georgia | collected... | reverse complement strand
GCATTATGTGCTTCAAGAACTTTCGTCATTTCCGGAATTAACCAATTTCCGATTCGTGAATCTTCCCAAGCACCCCATGGTGCGCCCATTACAACCAATACGTCATACTCAAGCAGGTTAGGCCATTCCACCGTGACGTTAGGTGTTAAGTAATTAGCTTCATCAACAATTAGAAATCGATTGATTTCAAAGCCAAGTTCAGCAAATCTTTGTGAGATTGGACCAGCTTCAGATGCATGATCGTGCTCAATAAAGAGTACGCGTTTAGTCATAAGAAAATTCTATCTGTGACTACTTTTTGAGGCGAATTGGTTCTTGGCCACGGGCAATTAAACGTTCAAAGTGCTTCTCGCGCTTTTCATTAAAGCGATCAGATTCGGTAGTCGCCTCCGCCAGGAATGCACTTAGTTCTTCACGAGCGGCTTGGCCATCTCCCGATAGATCTTCACGACCGAAGACGTTCCAAGCTCTAAGTACTGGCGCAATTACATCTTCGAGGTGCTGCTGCATGTCATAGATGCCAGCTAGTGCAATACCGACAGATTTACGCGCAAAACCTGGCATACCCGCACCAGGCATATCAAAATTAGTTACTACATCTGTAATGGCTCTCATTGCGGCATTAGGTTCTAGATCAAGAGCTGCGCCAAGCAGGTTGCGATAAAAAATCATATGTAGATTTTCATCGAGGGCAACTCGTTGCAACATACCTTCGCAAATTGGATCATCAGAAATGAGTCCAGTGTTGCGATGAGAAATACGAGTAGCTAACTCTTGGAACGAAACATAGGCAACGGTATGCAACATGTCGTTCTCATAAGGCTTTTGATAGCCAACTGACATATGTGCCATGCGTAGATCTTCAAGTTCATAAGGGTCAACACCACGTGTTGCCATCAAGTAATCGCGCATTACAATTCCGTGGCGATTTTCTTCAGCAGTCCAACGCTCGATCCAAGTACCCCATGCACCATCACGGCCCATCGCAATTGCGATCTCAGTGTGATAACTCGGCAAATTATCTTCAGTTAACAAATTCAAGACCAGTGAATCTTGGGCAATTGGTGAAAGTTTCGAATCTTTAGCTTCCCAAGCATCACCATTTAACGGCCCGGCAAAGTTGCGACCTTCTGACCACGGGACATAATCGTGCGGATACCAGTCTTTTTGAATCTTTAAATGTCGCTCGAGTTCGACGGCTACTGCTGGTTCTAGATCGCGAATTAATCGCATCTGAATTGCTGGATCAAAACTCGTCATGGCGCAACGGTACGTTGCAAAATACATACTCGCGAGTTAGAAAGTAAGTGTTGAGTTAATTAGAGATTATCTTGAGCACGCTTGTGTGCTGCTTCACTACGCCATTTAGCGATTGCGGCGTGATTGCCTGATAGCAATACATCAGGCACTTCAATGTCCCGCCAGTTTGCTGGTTTGGTAAATGAAGGATATTCCACGAAACCTTCAGACATATGTGACTCTTCAACGATTGATGCTGGATTACCCAATACTCCTGGGATCAAGCGCGTTACTGCTTCAATAATCACCATCGAGGCAACTTCGCCGCCGCCTAATACGTAATCACCAATTGAAATTTCGTGAACTCGGATACCGCGATCGCGATAGGTGGTCGTTGAATAATGTTGGCGAACTCGATCGTCAATTCCCTCGTATCGCCCGCAAGCAAAAAGCAGATGAGACTTTGTTGAAAATTCCTCAGCCAGCCGTTGGCTAAAACGTTTACCACCCGGGGTGAGAATAATTAGGTCGCAGTTATCGGTAATTAAATTATCTAACGCATCGCCCCAAATTTGCGCTTTCATAACCATGCCAGCACCACCGCCGTAAGGGGTGTCATCAACGCTGTGATGGTTGTCGTTGGTGTGCGCACGTAAATCATGAACGTTTATTTCAAGTAAGCCTTTGTCTTGCGCCTTACCTAATAATGAAAGCTCAAGTGGCGCTAAATATTCTGGAAAAATTGAGATGACATCAATTTTCATTTCATCTCTCCCGAAATAATTGGTGGAATAACTACGACGATTTTGCTCTTGATATCAACAACTGGAACTAACTGATGCACGAAAGGAACTAAGACTTCGCCTTTTTCAGCTTTAATCACAAGTACGTCTTGACCGGGCAAATTCAGCACATCGCTTACTTCACCGAACTTGCTGCCATCTTCTAGATTGGCAGTGCAGCCAATTAACTGCAGAACGTGATAATCGTCTTCATCTTCACCGGGTGCATCAATATCAACATCGGCATAAAGCAAAGTGTCGCGTAACGCCTCAATGTCATTTCGAGATGAGATGCCTTCAAAGCCAAGTAATAGAATGCCGTTATGCACTCGCACTGAGCCAACAGTTAAAGAATTACCGCTATCGGTTTCAACAACTGCGCCCATTGCAAACCGGGTTGCAGCATCATCAGTTCGAACTTCGATTGTGGCTTCACCCAGAATTCCGTGCGCCTTGCCGATGCGGCCCACGAGTAAACGCATTATGAGCGGCTTAAATAAAGGGTTAACGAACCTCGTCAGCTTCAACCAGATCAACACGAATTGTGCGACCTGCGAGCGCGCTGACGACGGTACGAAGTGCCTTTGCAGTGCGGCCGTTGCGACCAATTACTTTGCCGATATCTTCTGGATTAACTCGAACCTCAAGTGTGGTTCCACGTCGGTGAGTTTTTTCCTTAACGACTACATCTTCGGGTGAATCAACGATTCCCTTAACTAAATGTTCTAGGGCTTCATCAATCATTTTTATTCAGCAGCCACATCTGCAGCAGGAGCGTCAGCAGCAGGAGTTTCAGTAACTGCTTCCGGAGTCGCAACTTCAGCTGGCGCTTCAGCAACTTCTTCAACTGCTGGTGTCTCTGCAACGACCTCTTCTGCTACAGGAGTCACAACAACAGTCTCTATTGCTTCGTCGCTGACCGGGTTTGCCTTTGCAGCAAGCTTTTCTTGCGCCTTCTTCTTTAATGTTGTGGCGCCTTCTTTTGGTTCATCCATAGCTTGCTTAACAGCGGCTTCGTAAGCAACGCTCTTAGCTGGCTTAGGAGCAGCGACGCGAAGTGTTCCTTCGGTTCCTGGAAGTCCCTTGTGCTTCTGCCAATCGCCAGTCACCTTTAGAAGTGCTTCGACTGCAGCTGATGGCTGTGCGCCGACGCCTAACCAGTATTGAGCACGCTCTGAGTTAACTTGAATTAGAGATGGTTCTTGTCCTGGAACGTAGCGACCAATTTCTTCAATTGAAAGACCGTTGCGAGCTTTGCGAGCATCTGTAACAACGATTCGGAAAAATGGGGTACGAATTTTGCCCATGCGCATTAAACGAATTTTTGTAGCCAAGTAAGTATTACTCCTGTAAATGTATGTCGTGCTTAATTTGCTTCAGCGGGGTGCGAAGTTAATCAAGAACGCGCTTTGGACTTAGGTAAGTTCCGGGGATAGAGGGCCCCGTCACAGGGGGCTAATCTTGCCAGTTTCAGGCTCAGATACGAAATCGAGCGGGAGCCTAACCCTGCTCCTCAGCTGCGCGCTTAGCGGGGTTTCCGGAGCGGGATTTCTTCTTGGGCGGCTGATTGCCCTTCTTTGGGGAGCTCATACCCCCGAAGGAACCCGGTGGCATCGCTGCCCCCGGCGGCAAGCCCATTCCAGCCGGCAGCCCTGCAGGAACTTTGCCATTGCGCATCTGCTTCATCATTTTCTGGGCCTGAGTAAATCGCTCAACCAATGAATTAACTTCGGAAACTTGGCGACCACTACCCGCTGCAATGCGAGCACGACGCGAACCATTTAAAACTTTGGGATCGCGGCGCTCAGTTGGCGTCATCGACTGCACGATTGCTTTGGTGCGCACGATTTCGGATTCATCGAAATTTTCGATCTGTTTCTTCATCGCACCTGCGCCAGGCAACATGCCCAAAATCTTGCCCATTGAGCCCATCTTCGACATGGCTGAAATCTGCTCTAGGAAATCTTCGAGTGTGAAGTCATCGCCACGTGCAAACTTTTCTTCCATCTTCGCAGCGCCTTCGCCACTAAATGCTTTCTTAGCTTGTTCGGCCAAAGTTGCAACATCTCCCATTCCCAAGATGCGTGAAGCCATGCGATCAGGGTGGAATAAATCGAAGTCCGCTAATTTTTCACCAGTTGAGGCAAACATAATTGGCTTACCAGTTTGGGTAACGATTGAAAGTGCAGCACCACCTCGTGCATCACCATCTAACTTGGTCAGCACTACCCCATCGAAACCAACACCATCTTGAAATGCTTGCGCAGTTCGCACTGCATCTTGGCCTGTCATGGCATCGACAACAAAAAGAATTTCATTAGGTGAAATTGCATCGCGAATATCTTTTGCTTCTTGCATTAACTCTTCATCAACACCAAGACGACCAGCAGTATCAACAATTACGATGTTATGTAATTTAGCTTTGGCAAAAGCAATACCTTCGCGCGCAACTTCAACTGGATTACCAACCCCATTACCTGGCTGCGGCGCAAACACTGGAATGCCGGCGTTCTGACCAACAACTTGTAATTGGGTTACCGCATTCGGGCGTTGTAAATCTGAAGCCACCAAGATCGGGGTATCGCCCTGGTCGGCAAAATATTTTGCCAGTTTTCCCGCCAGCGTTGTTTTACCGGCACCTTGCAGACCAGCCAACATGATTACCGTTGGGGCTACTTTTGCTAAGCGAACTCGACGAGCTTGGCTGCCGAGTAGTTCAACTAGTTCTTTGTTAACGATTTCAAATATCGCTTGGGCTTGGTTGGCGCCCGCTTGTAGATCCGTTAAGGCTGCTTTCGCCTGAACTTCAATTTTGTTTACAAAATCTTCAACGACCGATAACGCTACGTCGGCATCAAGTAAAGCTTGTCGAATCTCTTGGCAAACATTTGAGATATCTGAATTAGATAACTTTCCACGTGATCGCAGCGATGCAAATGCATTGCTGAACCGATTGCCAAGAGACTCGAACATAGCCTCATCCTACTAATTGCTCCCCCATCAAGCTAAATTACTAGCAGCTAAATTGCTTCTGACCCTCGCTCGCCGGTGCGCACGCGAACCACTTCCTCGACTGGCGTTGTCCAAACTTTGCCATCACCGATCGAACCAGTCGAAGCCGCCTTAACGATTACTCCAACAACGGAATCAGAGTCTTCATCATCGACCAGAACTTCAACTCTTACCTTTGCAATTAGGTCAACCTTGTACTCAGCACCGCGATAAACCTCAGTGTGACCACGCTGGCGACCAAAGCCACTTGCTTGTGAAACTGTGATGCCCTTTACGCCAAAAGCTTCGAGTGCGTCTTTTACTTCTTCCAACTTATGTGGCTTCAAAATTGCTGTTACTAGTTTCATATTAAGGAACCTCCACGAGTTGATCCGGACATTTCATAAGCAGATTCGGCATGTTCATTGAAGTCGACACCTTCTAATTCAGATTCCTTGGTAACGCGGAACCCGATGGTCTTTTCAATAGCCAAGCCGATAATTAAAGTTGCAAAGAAGGAGTAACCGGCAACCATGGCAACTGCGAGTGCTTGCTTGCCAAGCAGTGCGGCTCCGCCACCATAAAAAAGACCATCTAGGCCAATGCTGTTAACAGCACTTGAGCCGAAGAAACCAATTGATAGTGAACCAAAGATTCCGCCCACTAAGTGCACGCCTACTACGTCTAATGAATCATCGAAGTTAAATAGGTACTTCAGGCCAACTGCAACAGAACAGATAACACCAGCCAAGAAACCAATTACAACAGCGGCCCAAGGTGCAACGAAAGCACATGCAGGTGTAATTGCGACTAGACCAGATACTACTCCTGAAGCTGCACCAAGAGTGGTTGCATGTCCGTTACGAACTTTTTCAACGAAGATCCAGCCAATTAGTGCAGCAGCCGCGGCTACTTGAGTATTTAAGAAAGCTAATCCCGCGATGCCATTTGCGCCGAGCGCTGAACCAGCATTAAAACCAAACCATCCGAACCAAAGTAGACCAGCACCAAGCATTACCAAAGGCAGTGAGTGTGGGCGCATTGATTCCTTGCGCCAACCGATGCGCTTACCTAGAACTATGGCCAGTGCTAAACCCGCAGCACCAGCGTTAATGTGAACGGCAGTGCCGCCCGCAAAATCTTCAACACCTTTAGCGGCTAAGTAACCAGCACCCGTTACAACATCGCCAACCTTATTGCCGAATGCAAATACCCAGTGCGCAACTGGCAAATAAACAACTGTTGTCCAGATCGCAACGAAGATGGTCCATGGAACAAACTTTGCGCGGTCGGCAATTGCACCCGAAATAAGTGCGGGGGTAATAATCGCGAACATCAATTGGAACGCCGCAAAAACCAGAAGCGGAATCGGATACTCGCCACCATTATTAGCAACCGCACCAACTTGATTACCTAAATCTGAGATCTTAATCGCGCCATACCAAGGCGACTTGCCATCAACGCCAAAAGCTAATTCAAAACCGTAGATAACCCAGATGATGCTGACAATGCCAACTGTGGCCATTGACATCATCATCATATTTAGAACGCTCTTAGTGCGAACCATGCCGCCGTAGAAAAATGCGAGGCCAGGAGTCATCAGCAAGACCAATGCAGAACTTGCCAACATCCAAGCGGTATCACCAGTACTAATATCCATGAGTAATCACTTTCAAAGAGTTTCGCAATTCTCGCCTTTGAGATGGCGGTAATCTCTCTCAAACTGATTACAGGAATTCGCCCGAAATGTTACGTGGGCGTTAAAAGATCAGCTTATTCAGCGTCCAAAATGCCAGTTATGTAAATTTGTGGGTCAAAGGGTATGAGGTCTCCTATGGCCTCCCCCGTGCCGATCCACTTAATTGGCAGATCCAGCTCATGTTCAATCGCGAGGGCGATGCCGCCTCGTGCGCTGCCATCTAGCTTTGTTAAAACGATACCGGTGACTTCAACTGCCTCTGAAAACAACTTCGCTTGGCTTAAGCCATTCTGACCAGTTGTTGCATCGACAACCAACAGCACTTCATTGACGGGTGTGACTTTTTCAATCACTCGTTTTATTTTTCCAAGTTCGGCCATGAGATCTACTTTGTTTTGCAATCTGCCCGCAGTATCAATAACTAAGTATTGGAAATTATCAGTGATCGCTTTCGAAGCACTATCAAATGCAACTGCTGCTGGTTCGCTATTTGGTTTCCCAGTAATAATGGCAAGGCCAATTCGTGTTGCCCAAGTTTGTAACTGCTCAACGGCTGCGGCACGGAAAGTGTCGGCCGCACCTAGTAAAACTCGATTGCCAGCGCTTGAAATTTTTGCCGCCAATTTAGCAACTGAGGTGGTCTTACCTGTGCCATTAACACCAATTACCAAGATTGTAGTTAGGCCAGTTTCTGAAATAGCCATGGTGCGCGGCTTGTTACTTAGCAGCGCAGTTAGTGCTTCACGAATGGCTTCTACAGGTTCTTCAGATTTACTTTTTTTGGCAGTTGTCAGAATGGCAGCGGTTAGAGAAGCGCCTAAATCAGAGCCAATTAATTCAGCGTAAAGCTCATCCCAGTCAGCTGCAGAAATCGATGAAGTGCGAGTGACTTTGGCGAGAAACTTTTTAAAAAAGCCCATGGTCAACGGCGCCGATACATTTCTACTTATTCGTTATTTGATTCGCGCAAACGTTGCGAGATAACTTCAGTTACACCGTCACCACGCATGGTCACGCCGTAAAGAGCGTCTGCAATTTCCATTGTGCGTTTCTGGTGAGTAATGATGATTAGCTGCGATGTTTCACGCAGTTCTTCAAGCACGCCTAATAGTCGGCCCAGGTTGGCATCATCAAGGGCAGCTTCAACTTCGTCCATTACGTAGAACGGACTTGGGCGTGCCTTGAAGATCGCAATCAACATCGCCACAGCCGTTAAGGATTTTTCGCCACCAGATAGCAGAGATAGACGCTTGATGCGTTTTCCAGGTGGGCGAGCTTCAACATCGACACCACTGTTCAACAAGTCATCTGGGTTAGTCAGAATCAATCGACCATCGCCACCTGGGAATAGTCGCGCGAAGATGGTTTCGAAATGTTCGGCGGTAGCTTCGAAAGCTTCCATAAAGATCTGCTGAACGCGATCATCAACTTCTTTAACAATATCTAAGAGATCTCTACGTGTGTTCTTCAAGTCTTCAAGTTGCTCGGCTAAGAATTTCAGGCGCTCTTCAAGGGATGTGTATTCCTCAAGTGCCAACGGATTGATCTTGCCAAGAAGCGCTAGTGAACGTTCTGTTGCGGCCAAACGTTTCTCTTGCTGATCACGACGATATGGAATTAGCTCAGTTGTAATGATTTCGCCAGCTTCATTTTCGATAAAGGTGGGCACATCATTGTCTGGGCCATATTCGTTGATCAGTGTTTCAGTATCGATACCAAGTTCTTCAACTGCTTTAGTTTCAAGTTGTTCAATGCGCATACGTTGTTCGGCGCGAGCAATCTCATCTTTATGCACACTAGAGGTCAGGATTTCGAGTTCAGCAGTTAGTTCACGATTACGTGCGCGCGCCGAAAGAGTGTCACCTTCACGGACCGTACGTGCTTCTTCTAATACAGCACGCTCTGTGGCTGCCTTAGCGATAGAACGTTCAATGTGAATTAGCGCTTCGTAAGCAGCTTCAGCAATCGCTTGCGAGATAATCGCGCCTCGAGCACGTGCGCCACGACGAGAAACTGCGCGCTCTGATGCTTCGCGCTCTGTGACTGCTGCTTCGACAAGTGCCTTGATACGCGCAGCAAGTGAATCTAAGCGTTCTTCGCTAGTACGAACAGCTAGTCTTGCCTCAACTTCAATTGTGCGCAAACCAGAAACGCGTTCGCGCAAGGCATCGGCCTGCGAATGATCCGGGCTAGCAATCTCGCCAGATTGAGTTAACTGGCTTTGCGCTGACTGCAGTTCGCCCTCATCGCGGCTCTTAGCTGTTGTCGTTTCGGCGATTGCCGAATTCAAACGTTCAACTTCGGCTATGGCTGACTTCATGTGCTGGCCTGCAACTGCTAGTTGCTCAGTGATTGCCGCAATTCGAGCATCGGATTCATTTAACTTAGAAAGTGCTACATCGAAAGCCGATTGCTTACTTTCGATCTCAAGAGCTGCCGAATTGATCGCGAACTTTAAGCGATCACATTCATTAGTTATAACTTGAAGTTCATTGCGCAATTTTTCAATTAGCGCTTTAACTTCAATCAGTGAGTTGGTGTTCTTCGAACCACCGCGAGCACGAGATTTTGTAAAGAAATCGCCATCGCGAGTCACCACAGTGAGTTCAGGGTGGTTCCGCAAAATATCAGCGGCTTCGGCTGCAGTTTCGCTGACTACTGTTTTGCCAAGCAGATCTGAAATTAAATCAGAAACTGAACTCGATCGAATATGCGAAGTGATTGAAGTTAAGCCGCCAGCAAGAGCAGCTGAATTAGCAACTTGGTTGTGGTGAACCAAAACATCGGCTTGCCCAAGGTCTTCACTGCGAAGCGTGCTTAGCGCAGTAATCGCTGCAGAAATGTCTTGCACGACGATGGCATCTGCTAACTGGCCAAGAGCTGCTGCAACTGCATTTTCCCAACCAGCATCAATTTCAATCAATGAAGCAAGTGACCCAAGAGTTGCTAAGCCGCGTGGCTCACGAAGAAGAGCCGCTGCACCATTTCGTGATTGGGTAGATAGTTCTAGCGCTTCTAATTTTGATTCAAGTGCGTTTCGGGAACGATCAGCAATTCGTTCCGCATCTACCAATTTCTGATGTTCATCGCGAGAACTAGCAAGAGCCGACTTAGCAGTTTCGAAAGCAGCATCTAAGCCAAGTTCGCCTGAATCAGCGCTCGCAATTTCTAATTCATAAGTCGCGTACTCGCGTTGCGCTAGATCGCGTCGATTGGCTGCTTCGTCGCGGGCTTTAGTTAAGCGAGCAATTTCCTCGGACATCGCATCAAGACGTGCGGCTAATGACTTGATATGGCCTTCTTGGCGCGCGGTGCCTTCGCGTTGATCAGCAATGGCTCGAAGCGCTGCGGCAATGCGATTTTCTTCGGCAACAAGTGCGGCTTCGGCTGCTGCCAGCGATTGCGATGCTTCAGTTAAGTTAGTGCGAGAAAGCTGGACAGCAGTTTGCAACTGTGATTCTTCGCCACGCAAAGTATGTGCCTCTGCTTCAAGAGCTTCTGGATCTCGACCAGCAGTGCGTGCTTCTTCAGCTTCTTCTGCCAAAAAGCGGGAGCGCTCTTGAGCCAAGCTCTGAGTTCCACGAAATTTTTCGCGCAGCGAATTCAACTGATAGAAAGTTTCTTGAGCTTGAACTAAGCGTGGGCTATCAACTGCCGCTTGCGAATCTAACTCTTCTTCACGGCGTCGAACGCCATCGAGTTCAGCTTCAACTAGTGCGCGTTTTTCGCGCAGTGCCGTTTCGTCCGCGACTTCGGCGGTAAGAGTTTTCGAAAGTTCAATGTAATCATCAGCTAACAAACGTAACTTTGCATCACGTAGATCAGCTTGAATAGTCGCAGCTTTCTTAGCGACTTCAGCTTGGCGGCCAAGTGGTTTTAATTGACGTCGAAGTTCAACCGTTAAATCTTGTACGCGCGCCGTATTGGTCTGCATTGAATCCAACTTGCGAAGCGCTTTCTCTTTGCGCTTGCGGTGCTTGAGAACTCCAGCCGCTTCTTCAATTAACCCACGACGTTCTTCAGGTGTGGCCATCAAAATTGCATCGAGTTGGCCCTGGCCAACGATTACGTGCATTTCGCGCCCGATACCTGAGTCGCTAAGTAGTTCCTGAATATCTAACAAACGCGAAGCTTCACCATTTATTTGATATTCGCTTTGGCCACTGCGGAACAAAATTCTTGAAATTGTTACTTCGGCATAATCAATTGGTAGCGCGCCGTCAGAATTATCAATTGTTAAGGAAACTTCAGCGCGACCTAGAGGTGAGCGACCACTGGTACCGGCGAAAATAACATCTTCCATTTTGCCGCCGCGCAGCGACTTGGCCCCTTGCTCGCCCATAACCCAGGTAAGGGCATCGACCACATTGGATTTTCCAGAGCCATTCGGACCCACCACGCAGGTGATACCTGGCTCGAGGCGCAGGGTCGTCGATGACGCGAAGGACTTAAAGCCCTTGAGCGTGATGCTCTTCAAATACACGCGGCAAACCTACCTTGCTGCGGGCTCTACTTCTGACAGTACGGGCAGAAATGAGACGATCGATTTGCAAAAGAAATTCTTTTTATCAATCGGCCACATCTAGAACATGGTTCGCCTTCGCAACCATAAACCTCTAGTTGAACCTCAAAGTATCCACTCTCGCCATTTACATTTATGTAGAGATCATCAAAAGAAGTGCCGCCAGATTCCAAGGCGCGAGCCATGATTTCGCGAGCACTATCAATTAATAAATTAATTTTCTTTGCAGATAGATCACTACAGATACGTTCTGGATGAATTTTTGCCGCCCAAAGTGATTCATCGGCATAAATATTTCCGATTCCACTCAAAATTTGCTGATCTAAAATCGCGCTTTTGATTTTACTCTTGCGGGTACGCAGATTCGTGACAACGCTAGCTTGATCAAAGCTTGGATCAAATAAATCTGACGCAATGTGCGCGGCCATCGATGGAATTCCATTAGTTAAATTATCAACGGCTAGCCACCCGAAGGTGCGCTGATCGATGAAGCGAAGTTCCCGGTTCTTCTGCAACCCGCCAGCCAAGGTAAATCTTGCTCGCACATGGCGTTCATCAGCTTTGCCGATCGTTTGAACTAAGAACTGACCGCTCATTCCAAGGTGTGCCATAAGAACTTGCGGCCGATCTAACTCAAACCATAAGAACTTACCGCGACGGCTAATACCAGTGACTTTTGCGCCTTCAAGGGAAGTAATCGGTGCCCATGAATCAGGCCGCTCTACCCGCGGATGTAACGCTTGAATATTTTTTAACTTCTTACCGATCACCCAACGCTCTAAACCGCGTCGGACCGTTTCAACTTCCGGAAGTTCCGGCATCTTTTAAAAAGTTTTCAGCTTTGAGAAGTTCGTATGCACCACGCGCTGCATATTGTTCAGCTTCGCGCTTGCTCTTTCCTTCGCCTTGGCCAACTACCACGCCACCAAGTGCAACTGACGCTTTAAAGCTCTTGTCATGATCTGGGCCATCTTCAGTTACTGAATACTCAGGAACCCCTTTGCCATTTGCGGCAGCGAATTCTTGCAGCGCAGTTTTGCCATCAAGACCGGCACCTTTAGCAATCGCACTTGCCAAAGTGTCCGTAATCAATGAGCGAACAAATTGGGTACTCTTTTCAAAACCTAAATCAATATAAACGGCACCAATTAGTGCTTCGAGCGCATCGGCTAAGAGTGAATTCTTATCGCGACCGCCAGTAGTTTCTTCGCCGCGACCTAAACGAATATATTTGCCTAATTGCAATGTGCGAGCAATGTCGGCAAGGGCGCGCATATTGACGATTCCTGAACGAAGCGGAGATAAGCGAGATTCGTCAAGATCAGGATATTTTAAATAAAGTTCTTCAGTAACAATTAGACCAAGGACTGAATCGCCTAAGAATTCAAGGCGTTCGTTTGTTTCCTTCGCACCGCTTTCGTAAGCAAAAGAGCGATGCGTAAACGCTAATTCAAGAAGAACCGGATCAACTTCATATCCGATCTGCTTAGTTAGCGCTGAGTACAGATCAGACCTCAAGTACCTGACGACGGTTGTATGTACCGCAAGTTGGGCATGCTGTGTGCTGAAGCTTTGGCTGTTGGCACTGTGGGCAAGCCGCTAGCGCAGCTGCAGTTGTTTTCCACATGCTTCGACGTGAACGCGTCTTTGAACGCGACATCTTTCGCTTTGGTACTGGCACGATGCACTTCCTTCACAAAATAAATATCTGGAAAACCTTGCCTAGTTAGGCGCGGTAGGTGGGTAAGTATTCCCTATTTAGGCTCAATCGGGAAATCCAGCCCGTCCAGCGCCTTCCAGCGCGGATCTTTCGCTTCGTGGGCATGGTCAGCCGGCAGAGTCGCCCACTTCTCGCCGCACTCGGGACAAAGGCCCAAACAATCGAGATCGCAGAGTGGGTTAACTGGCAACGCTAGAACTAGGGCGTCGCGGATTGGGGTCTCAAGATTCATGATGTCGCCTTCCATCATAAACTCTTCTTCTAGATCTAAATCTTCGTCATCATCGCGTTTCTTCTTACGTCCACCGCGATCATTCGTGGCTTCATAGCGATAAAGCTCTTGCATGGTGCGATTTAATTCAATTTCAATTGGGTCTAAACAACGAATGCACTCACCTTTGGCAACTGCATAGATCTGCCCCGTAGCAAGAATTCCTTCGGTAACTGATTCCAGGCGCAGATCAAGTTCGATAACTTCACCGACAGGAACTGCCATTAGCTCAACACCAACGCGCTCAAGAATTTCCAGATCTAAGGTGTATTCCTTCATTTCGCCAGCACGACGCGGCAGCTCGTAGGTATTTAACTCGTAAACCCGCCCTGGACGTGACATCACTTAGTTAACCGCTCTTAATTATTTTTCGTCAGCGAGTTGTGAAAGAACATCGCGTTCATCAGCGCCAGCTAGCTTTTCGCGGCCACGAGTAACAGCGTCCATCGTCTTGGTCAAAATAACTTCTAGAGTCGCAAGACGAGAATCAATATATTTCTCAACTTCAGCGCGCTCATCTTCAGCTGCTTCGCGGCCCTGCGCCAAAATGCGCTTTGATTCTTCGCGCGCAGCTTTAACAATTGCAGTTTGCTCAATCATCTGTGCCATTTCTTCGCGAGCACTAGCAACAAGTGCTTCAGCATTTTGGTGGCCTTCTTCAATGATCTGATCACGTTGCGCAATTATTTGCTGTGCATACTCAAGATCCTTAGGCAAGCCATCTCTAATTTGATCAAGTAGTTCAAGGAATTCACCACGATGAAGAACGAAGGAAGCTGAAAGTGGAACACCACGAGCATCTTCAACTTGCTGGATGGCTACATTTAAATTCTCTAGTGACTCCATAGTTACTTTCCTGCTTCCCGGGCCTTTAGGGCCGCATTCACAACTGGTGGAACCATGCTCGATACATCACCGTTGTAGTGAGCTAACTCTTTGATCAACGAAGATGATAAGAATGAGTGAGCTGGCGAAGTTGCCATAAACATTGACTCTACCCCAGAACCTTGCCAATTTACTTGAGCCATCTGTAACTCGTAATCGAAATCTGACATCGCTCGTAAACCTTTAATGATCACATCAATATTATTTGCCTTGCAATACTCACCAAGTAAACCTTTCCAAGAATCAACTTTTACATTGCCAAATTTGGCAGTTGTTTCGGCGATCATGGCCATGCGCTCTTCAACCGTAAAATAGCCCTCTTTACTCCGATTATTTCCAACTGCGACAATTACTTCATCGAACTGTGCGCTAGCACGTTCGATAATGTCGAGATGTCCATACGTGATCGGATCAAATGATCCTGGGCATACGGCGCGTTTCATGAGGTAAACGCTAGCAAGGTATTGCGAAGTAAGCCATCTTCACGCGTGATTTAAATAATAAATAGTGGCCTGACCGTAATTTTTGATGCGCGCCAGTTCATATCCGATCGGCCAGATTGGCTCCTTTGATCGGCTAGTTCGTTCAACTGCGATAAGTGCGTCATCACTTAAGAACTCACCAAGATGTAAATTGCTTAGCACTTCTTCAAGATCGCTATTTGAATAATCATAAGGTGGGTCTATGTAAACAATTTCATATTTAACTTTAGCTGGTGACTTTACGAACTGCTCAGCACTCATGGTAAAAAGTTGGAATTTTCCGGCTGGTTTCGCCGCAGCCACAATTTCAGTATTGGCATTAATTGTTTGTTGTGCACCAAAATCTTTCTCTACTGCGTGCACTATTGATGCGCCCCTTGATTGTGCCTCTAAGCCAATAGCGCCACTTCCAGCAAATAGATCTAGGAAATTTAGTCCGACAAATTCACCGAACTCAGAAGTTAGAGATGAAAAAATTGCTTCACGAGCCCGATCTGAAGTTGGCCTGGTTGCATCTGCAACACTGCCCAAGGGCCTCCCCTTTGCAACGCCCGCAATTATTCGCATTTCGCACTATCCCCGATCAATGAATTCACTAGCAGTATCTGATTCTAATTGAGCTAGCGCTTTAGCTAATTCACTTTCATAACTCAAAGCTGGATCTTGTTCGATCAAGGCAGTTGCTTCATCGCGAGCACTTTCAATCATGGCTTCATCACGTAATACTCGAAGCAGTCGTAACTTGGATTTAGCACCTGATTGTGAGGCACCCATGACATCGCCTTCGCGACGTTGTTCAAGGTCAATGCGAGATAGTTCAAAGCCATCTTGTGTCGCCGCAACCGCATCTAGACGTACCCGCGCTGGAGTTTCTGGTTCAGCGCCAGTTACCAGTAGACATAAACCTGGTGCACTTCCGCGGCCAATTCGACCACGTAATTGATGCAACTGAGAAACACCAAATCGATCAGCATCCATGATCACCATGACCGTGGCATTTGGCACGTCAACGCCAACTTCAATTACTGTTGTTGAGACCAGAACATCAATTTCACCTGCAGCAAAGGCTTTCATAGTGGCATCTTTGAGTTCACTAGTTTGGCGACCATGCAGTGGGGCTAATTTAAGCCCTTTTAGTGCGCCGCCATGAAGTTCAGGTGCAAGCTCTTCAACACTTGCCATGCTCTTGCTCTCTTCGCCATATAGAAAATCTAAATCAGCATCTTCCGGCGTACCGGCACTTATGCGTGGTGCAACTATGTAAGCCTGATGACCTTTTGCTACATCCTCTTTAATCCGAGACCAAGCCCGTTCAAGATGTGTTGGCTTTTCTAAAACTGGAATCACGTGCGTGGAAATTGGTGATCTGCCTAGCGGTAATTCGCGCAGCGTTGAAACATCTAAGTCGCCGAACACAGTCATTGCCACAGTTCGTGGAATTGGCGTCGCAGTCATTACCAATAAATGTGGCGGCAATTTAGCTTTTGTTTTCAGCGCATCGCGTTGCTCAACACCGAAGCGATGTTGCTCATCAACCACAATTAAACCAAGGTCATTGAACTGCACCGCTTGGCTCAGTAAAGCGTGCGTTCCAATCACAATTCCAGCATCCCCTGACGCTGCTAGCGCAAGCGCTTCCTTACGAGCTGCAGCGCTTTGCGAACCAGTTATTAGAGTTATTTGCGTCGCATTTTCGGCGCTTCCTAATTGGCCACCGAGTGCTAACGGACCTAATAACTTTTCGATGGTTCGTAAATGTTGCGCTGCTAAGACTTCAGTCGGTGCAAGAAGTGCTGCCTGTCCCCCACTATCAACAACTGCCAACATGGCTCGAAGGGCGACAATGGTTTTACCGGAACCAACTTCACCTTGTAGCAAGCGATGCATTGGGTGCCCAGTAGCTAAATCTTCTTCAATCTCTTTGGCCACAGCTAACTGGCCACCAGTTAATTTGAAAGGCAGCGACTCATCGAATGACTCAAGTAGTCCACCGGTACGAATTGGACGCGCAGTTGCGATTAGTGCCCGCGCTGCAGCACGACGCTTAACCAGTAATAACTGCAGCAAGAATGCTTCATCAAAAGTTAATCGTTCGCGTGCTAAATCAGCTAAATCCAAATCGGTTGGCTTATGCAGGTTAATTAGCGCCTCGCGCAGCGTTGGGTAACCCATGCGTTCGCGCAAATAATTTGGAAGCGGATCAGGCACTTCATCTAGTGAATCAATCGCAAGCTCTATGCATTTCGCAATTTTCCAAGAAGGTAACTTTGCAGTGGCCGAATAAATCGGGAGAAACTTTCCGGCGAATTGTGCGACTGCATCATCAACATCGCTGCCATCTGGCACCATCTCGTAATCTGGATGCGTTAACTGGCGCTTGCCGTTAAAGACGCCGATCTTGCCCGCGAATAAACCTTGTCGACCTGGCTTTAACTCTTTCTCGCGCCATGCTTGGTTAAAAAAAGTTAGCGAGAGTTTGGCGCTGCCATCGGTAACGATTACCTCGAGAATTCCACCTTTACGACCACGCATTGGCCGATTGCTCGCAGAAAGCACTTCAGCCAAGATGGTGACCTCATCGCCGGCATTTAACAGGGCAATATCGGTGAGCTCGCCGCGCACCACGTAGCGACGTGGGTAATGGCGAAGCAGATCATCGATGCTGATGATTCCAAAATTATCGGTCAGGACTTTTGCGGTGCGATCTCCGATCACATCTCGCGCTTTATTCTCTAGTCCAGCCACTGTCGTATTCTCTCGCTTTTTCGCTGTGACTTGCCTTTTTGTGAGCGTGATTCGCCTTTAGAGGGGGTGGCAAGGTAACCTTTGCTCCTGCCTGAAGCAGCAACGCTGTTTTGGCGCATTACCCATTTATTAGTAAATAAGGAGCACGACGATGGCAGCAAACTGCGATATCTGTGGCAAAGGCCCAAGCTTTGGTAACAAGGTTTCACACTCACAGGTAAAGACTCGTCGCCGCTGGAATCCAAATATTCAGCGCGTACGCACCCTAGTAGCGGGCGCAACTAAGCGTCAGAACGTATGTACCTCTTGCCTTAAGGCCGGCAAAGTAACTCGCTAACTTAACTTTTTAATCGAAATGGCGCCAGGTATCTGGCGCTTTTTCATTTCCCGACACAATCAAGCCACTGCCGGCGCTGACATGACCGATGCGCAACCCTGGTAAATCTTTACCGGTTGCCAGAAATACATGATCTTCGCCACCGCCTAAAATTAAGTCCGCCATAGAAATATTTAGCTCTTCACTCAAAGTACGCAGCTCTGCAAAGTCAGTTGCGGCTTGGAAAAGATTGAAATCTAGATTGAACTTAACGCCTGAGGCTGCGGCCATTTGTTCGGCTTGTGTCATTAACGAATCACTCACATCACTCATTGCCGTTGCTTGCGCAAGATTGGCAGCGTAGGCGTAATTAAGAGTTGGTGCACGGAACGCAGCAACTGCGCGCTTGGCGGATTCTGATTCAATCGGTGAGCCTTTTTCTAAAATTGCTAAACCGGCACGAGACCAACCCGACAAGTTAGATAGATAAATCTGATCGCCTACTTTTGCGCCACTGCGCAAGATCGGATCTGCAACTTCACCGAGCGCGGTAATTGCAATTGTGACTGCTGCACCTTTAGCAAGATCTCCCCCGACAACCGCAGCGCCGACTAAATTAGCTTCGAACGCAATTCCTTTAGCTAAGTTCTTAATCCATTCCAGATCTTCATTTCCAGTTAGCGATACAGCCACAACTAAGAAGGTTGGCTTTGCGCCCATACTAAAGACATCAGCTAAATTTGCCGCCGTTATCTTTCGACCAATCTCAAAAGCGCTCGACCAGTCCAGGCGAAAATGAACCCCTTCGACAGCCATGTCGGTGGTGATAACCGTGCGATTTGAAGTTCGAATAACGGCAGCGTCATCGCCAATCCCAACTTCTAGATTCGGGTGACTGCTCGCGAAAACTTGCGCCAATAGCGCTATAACTTCGCTCTCAGTAAATGCCATGCGGTGATTCTATTCCCATCAGATATTCACTAGAGAATTAGCGGTCTAATGCGCTACCTTTGTCACTTAGTTGAACGCAATAAGGAGACCAAAATGTCAGTACAGGCATACATCTTGATTCAGACCGAAGTCGGAAAAGCGGACAGTGTCGCTAAATCTGTATCGGCGATCGCGGGCGTAACTCTGGCTGAAGGCGTTACTGGTCCTTACGATGTAATCATGCGCGCTGAAGCACCTAGCATGGAAGATTTTGGTCGCATGATTCTTTCTAAAGTTCAAGGCGTTGCAGGTATTACTCGTACTTTGACTTGCCCAGTAACTACTTTTTAATTACCTAGCGGTCCGTTAGTTCTGCGTTTGGCCGTATCAATTAGCGCCTGCACGATTTCCTCGTAACTCTTTCCAGTAGCTGCCCACATCTTGGGAGATACTGAAGTCGCCGTAAATCCAGGCATGGTATTTATTTCATTAATTACTACTTCGCCGGTATTAGTAAAGAAGAAATCAACTCGAGCTAGCCCGCTGCAGCCAAGGGAAGTAAATGCGTCAAGGGACGCCGCGCGAATTGCATCGCTGGCACTTGCTGGAATATCGGCCGGAATAATTATTTCAGTTGCGCCATCTAAATACTTGGCTTCAAAATCATAGAACTCAAACTTTGAATCAATCTTAATTTGGCCAACTTTAGATGCTTGAGCTACGCCATCAACTTCCAATACTGCACATTCAATTTCTAAACCGACAACTGCACTTTCAAGCATGGCCTTGGGATCAAAGCGATGCGCTTCGGCAATCGCATTTGCTAACTGATCAGCGCTTTTAACTTTAGTTGTGCCTCGACTTGAACCACCGCGTGCTGGTTTAACAAAGAGCGGATAACCCAGCGCATCTGCTTTCTTCTGCAGCCCTGCTTTGTCCGTGCTCCATTGCGTTGCGGTAACTGTAAAACCATCGGCAACTTTTAAACCGTGTGCTGCAAAAATTGGTTTGGCGAAAGATTTATCCATCGCTACAGCTGAAGCCAATACGCCACTTCCTACATAAGGCAGATCGGCAATCTCAAAGAAACCTTGGATAGAACCATCTTCGCCATACGGACCATGCAGAGTTGGGAAAATTAAATCTACGTTTAGCGTTTTGCCACCAACGCTAAAGCCGGCAACATCTGCCACCACGCCTGGCGCGCTACTTGGTACTTCAGGCAACTTTCCATCGACAATGCTTAGTTGATGAGTTTCTGGAACTAAAACCCAATTGCCATCCTTGGTTATACCTATGAGGACCACTTCATATTTATTGCGATCAATCGCACTTAATACTCCTCCGGCAGAAAGGCAGGAGATTTCGTGCTCAGAACTGCGACCACCAAATACGATGGCTATCGTCTCTTTACTCATTTAATGAAGTTTTCTGACTCAGTGCTGATCTTCATCAAGCGATCCATCGCCTGTTGCGGGCTTACTAGTCCTTTAATTAGGTCAGCAACTGCCTCAATGATCGGAACTTCAACTCCTACGCGGTGAGCTACTTCAATTACCGCACTTGCTGATGCAACACCTTCAACAGTGCGAGAGAAATGTTTACGAGCATTTTCATAACTGCCATCGCGGCCAATTGCCTCACCAAAGGTGCGGTTACGCGAAAGCGGTGAACCACAAGTAGCTACTAAGTCACCCATGCCAGCTAAACCTGCCGCGGTCAAAGGTTCGGAACCGTGAGCTGCGCAAAGACGAGCAACTTCATTTAGGCCACGGGTAATGATCATGGCTTGAGTGTTTTCACCCAGACCTAAACCGATAGCGATTCCAACAGCTAGCGCAATAACATTCTTAACCGCTCCAGCTAGTTCGCAACCCATCACATCGGTTGATGTGTAGACGCGGTAATACTTAGCTTTAAATATTTCCTGCAATTCTTTAGCCAGTTCGATTGATTGCGAAGCAACGACCGCGGCCGCTGGTTGGCGCAAAATTAATTCATCAGCCAAGTTTGGTCCAGTGATAACAGCAATTTTGCGATTAGGCAGAATCTCTTCGATGATCTCACTCATTCGTAGCTGAGTTGAAATCTCGATACCCTTTAAAGTACTGATAATTACTTCATCACCTTTGAACAAGGGCTTCAACTCAGATAACTTCTCGCGCAAGCTCTGAGCTGGAATCGCCAACACAATATATTTCGAGTGCGCAAATGCTTCGTCAATATCACTGGTTGCTTTAATTGAGTCAGGCAAAACTTGACTGCCCAAATATTTTGTATTGGTATGCGAAGAATTTATCTCGGCTATAACTTCCGGACTACGCCCCCAGAGCACGACATCATTAGCCCCATCAGCAAGAACCTGCGCCATGGTGCTTCCCCATGCGCCAGCACCTAAAACCGTAATTTTCGCCATTATTTGCGCTTCTTAAAGTTGCCAGTGCGCGGTAACGCAGAATTGTGTGGATCAAAAATATCAGTCGGACGCTTTTCGCCACGAAGCTCTTCTAAAATTGAAGTGATAGCCGCCATCGCATATGCAGTTGCTTCAGCCATTGCTTCAGGGTCTCCTTCTTTGCCGTACCACTTACTAAAATCTAGTGGTGTCCCAGCCTTTACTTGCAATTTTGTGCGTGGAAAGAACTTAAATCTTTTGCTGTAGGCGGGTAGCACCGCCTGGGCTCCCCACTGCGCCACCGGAATAACTGGTGCCTTAGTCATTACGGCTAATCGCGCTAGCCCAGTTTTAGCAACCATTGGCCAATAATTAGCATCGCGGGTCAAAGTTCCCTCAGGATAAACCCCGAGCATATGACCAGCTTTTAAGAATGCTTGCGCGTGAACCAGTGCAGCACCAGCATCTTTGGTTTCGCGTTCAACCGGGACTTGGCCAGCTTTGCGTAAAACAAATCCCACAATTGGAACTCTAAAAACTGAAGCTTTGCCTAAGAATCTTGGCGCGCGACCATTCTTATAAAGAAAGTGTGCGAAAACTAGCGGATCGAAATAAGAGATGTGATTGCAGCAGACAATGACTGGACCACTCTTGGGAATATTGTGCGCACCTTGCCAATTATGTTTAGAAACTAAGTTGATCAGCGGAATTACTAACCGACTAGCAATGGCAAAAGATGCGTTGTTGCCAAGTGGATTACCTTTTGGTGGCGCGTAAGAAATATTCAGTGGCGCACTTTCCATAACGCTTATCTTAGTTTAAAACGGAATAAAAAACGGGGCTGCCTCGGAAGGCAGCCCCGTTAATTTATTTCTAAATTACTTCTTCTTCTTCTTTGCTGCTGGCTTCTTCTTAGCAGGTGCCTTCTTAGCAGGTGCCTTCTTTGCTGCTGGCTTCTTAGCTGCAGCCTTCTTCTTTGCAGGAGCCTTCTTAACAGCCTTCTTTGCTGCTGGCTTTGCAACTGGCTTTGCTACAACTACGACTGGCTTTGGAGCTGGTCCTAGCTTGCGCTCACCGGAGATTGCATCCTTAAGACCCTTTGCAGGTAAGAAGCGAGGCTTCTTCATTGCTTTGATCTTGATTGTCTCGCCAGTAAATGGGTTACGACCCATACGTGCTTTGCGATCAACCTTCTTGAACTTGCCGAAGTCATTGATCATGACGTCTTCGCCAGCAACCATGTTGCGAACGATTGTGTCAAAAATAATGTCTACTGCGTGTGAAGCTTCTTTCTTGCTGCCGTTGAAGTGTGGGGCCAACGCGGCAATGAATTGTGCCTTATTCATTTAAAATCCCCTTATTTACGCTAAAAGTTAAGCAATTGCCTAACGCACTCGCAAAGTTACGCAGAACAATGGGGTGAGTCCAACATCAATGAGGGCGTGTCGCGAAAATTATTTTTCCAAAAAACTGTTAAAAACCCATTAATTACGCGTAAAAAACTCTGCATTAGAACTTTAGAGTTTGGCGCTAACTCTCTCACCCTTTGCCGGATGAGCGTCAAAACCAGCGTAATTAGCCTCTTTTAAGCGCGAATTGGAAGTGTCTTTGGTTTGTGAGCAGCTCGCTTGCTTTCAAAAGCATCGATGGAATCGCTATTTCCAAGCGTTAAACCGATGTCATCGAGACCTTCCATTAAGCGCCAACGCACATAATCATCGATCTCAAACGCGATTACTTGCTCACCATAGGAAACAGTTTTGGCTTCTAAGTTAACAGTGATTGCCAGGGCTGGATTAGCTTCGATGGCTACCCAAAGATCTTCGACCTCGCTTTGGCTAAGCAGAATTGTCAGCAAGCCACCTTTTTGCGAGTTGCCCCGGAAAATATCGGCAAAACGTGATGAGATCACAACTTTGAAACCATAGTTCTGTAGTGCCCAGACAGCATGCTCGCGAGAAGAACCGGTGCCGAAATCAGCGCCGGCTACCAAGATTGTGCCGTTCTTAAATTCTGGTTGGTTCAAAACGAAATCTGGATCGCTACGCCAAGCGGCAAAAAGACCATCTTCGAAACCGCTACGTGTAACGCGCTTTAGGTAGACGGCCGGAATGATCTGGTCAGTATCAACATTGCTTCGACGCAGTGGAACACCAGTACCAACATGAGTTACAAATTTTTCCATTTTCTTTTTCTCCTTACAGATCCGCAGGCGATGAAAGAGTTCCGCGAAGTGCGGTTGCTGCTGCAACTAGTGGACTAACCAAGTGGGTGCGACCACCTTTTCCTTGACGGCCTTCAAAGTTACGATTCGAAGTAGATGCTGAACGCTCTTCTGGTTTCAATTGATCTGGATTCATGCCCAGACACATTGAGCAACCAGCATTTCGCCATTCAGCACCAGAATCAATAAATACTTTATCTAGACCTTCAGCTTCTGCTTGTAAGCGGACTCGCGCACTACCAGGCACAACTAACATGCGTAGTGAAGTTGAAATCTTTCTACCTTTAAGAATTTCAGCAGCTGCCCGCAGGTCTTCTATGCGCCCATTGGTACAAGAGCCCAAGAACACAGTGTCGATAGCTACGCTCTTCATTGGCTGACCCGCTGTTAAACCCATATAAACCAGGGCTCGTTCAGCTGCGCCACGCTCTTCAGCGTCTGCGATATCGGCTGGGTTCGGAACATTTGCATTTAAGAAGACTCCCTGACCAGGGTTGGTTCCCCAAGTAACAAATGGTTCTAATTCATCAGCATTTAGATCTACTTCAACATCGAACTTTGCATCGGCGTCAGTGAAAAGGGTTTTCCAGTATTGAACTGCTGCATCAAAGTCTTCAGGTGCGTGTGGCTTGCCCTTAATGTAAGCAAAAGTTGTCTCATCGGGTGCAATCAAACCAGCGCGAGCACCGGCCTCAATCGACATATTACAAACTGTCATGCGCGCTTCCATTGAAAGATTACGAATTGCTTCGCCACGATATTCAATTACATAACCTTGTCCGCCACCGGTACCAATTTTGGCGATAATTGCCAAGATGATGTCCTTGCTAGTCACGCCAGGCTTTAATTTTCCATTTACATTTATTGCCATGGTCTTTGGACGTTGCAGTGGCAGGGTTTGAGTAGCCAGCACGTGCTCTACTTCGCTGGTACCAATACCAAAAGCAAGTGCGCCAAATGCACCATGGGTTGAAGTATGTGAATCTCCGCAAACAATTGTTAAGCCAGGTTGTGTTAAACCTAGTTGTGGGCCAACTACGTGAACAATTCCTTGTTCAGCATCGCCCAGTGAGTGAATGCGAACGCCAAATTCAGAGCAGTTAGCACGCAATGTATCTACTTGTAGCTTTGATACTGGATCTGCAATCGGCAGATTAATGTTTTGGGTTGGCACATTGTGATCTTCGGTTGCAATAGTTAGGTCTGGTCGACGAACTTTGCGATTACTCAAACGCAAGCCATCGAATGCCTGCGGACTAGTTACCTCATGAATTAAATGCAGGTCGATGTAGATCAGGTCGGGTTCGCCCTCTTTTGCGCGCACCACATGTTCTTGCCAGATCTTCTCGGCTAGCGTCTTTCCCATAACAACTCCTAAATATCCTAAAAACTGGTATCTCATCAGATGGGATGCTAATATCAGTTCGTGGACAAGAAGAATAGCGGAGTCGGCGTATTAGATAAAGCAGTAGGAATTCTGGCTTGCCTGGAATCTGGCCCGCATTCATTGGCCGAACTCGTCGCGGCAACGGGTATCGCAAGACCTACCGCGCACCGGTTAGCAGTAGCTCTCGCGCACCATCGCTTAGTTTCCCGAGATTTAACGGGTCGCTTCATTTTGGGGCCACGTAGCGCCGAATTAGCAGCTGCTGCTGGTGAAGATCGGTTATTGGCCGCTGCTGCCCCGGCACTAGCCGCCCTGCGCGATGCCACCGGCGAAAGCGCGCAGCTTTATCGTCGCCAAGGCGATGTGCGCATCTGTGTTGCAGTTGCTGAACGTTTATCTGGGCTGCGCGATTCAGTGCCAGTTGGTTCGAACTTAACCATGCAGGCAGGGTCTGCGGCACAAATCTTGTTGGCTTGGGAAGATTCGGAACGTATTAGTCGAGGTTTAAAAGGTGCCCGCTTTACCGCAGCGCACTTATCTGCCGATCGTCGTCGTGGTTGGGCGCAATCAGTTGGTGAACGCGAAGTTGGTGTGGCATCTGTATCAGCCCCAGTACGCGGGCCAAATGGAAAAGTTATTGCAGCGGTAAGTATCAGTGGACCGATTGAACGTCTTGGTCGCCAACCTGGCCGGGTTCATGCCGCGGCCGTTGTTGCTACTGCTGCCCGATTAACTGAGCACCTTGAAAAAACCAATTAATATTTAACTTCAATACCTAATTCGCGCAGTACTCGCCCAATCACTCCAAAACTAAATCCTTTGCGCTGCAACAAAGATTGGATTCGGCGAACTTGAACATCTGGGGCAAGGCGCGACATGGTGTTGTATTTTTTCATCGCAAGTTCAAAAGCCATTCGATATTCATCTTCATCATCAATCTCATCAAGGGCGGTATCAATAGAATTTTGATCGACACCGCGAGTGCGAAGTTCGCCGGCAATTATTCGCTTTGATAACTTCTTTGAATTATGACGAGATTGGGTCCAGGCGCGCGCAAATTCTTCATCGTTGATGAGGCCAGCCTCTTGTAGGCGAAAGATGGTCGCCGCAGCTACTTCATCTTCGATACCGCGCTTTTTAAGGTGAGCCACGAGCTCGCCCTTACTCTTCGCCCGAGCAACTAACGCATTGAGCGCAATTGTGTAGGCAACAGAGTAAGGGTCGGCCTCGTGATCAACTTTTACATAGTCGAGCATTGGGAAGTTGGTTATCCCTTAGAAATCAACGTCTGCGGCAGCTTCATCGATCGCAGCTACTAGCTCTGGATCAACTTCTACTGGCACAAAGTGTGCGCGAATCTTGGTTTCGATTTCATTAGCAAGATCAGGGTTATCAAGTAAGAAAGTACGGGCATTTTCTTTACCTTGACCAAGTTGATCTGCTTCGTAGGTATACCAAGCGCCGGCTTTCTTAACTACGCCAATTTCAACACCCATATCAATGAGGGAACCTTCGCGTGAGATACCAGTGCCATAAATAATGTCGAACTCTGCTTGCTTAAATGGTGGCGCCATCTTGTTCTTAACAACCTTAACGCGAGTACGGTTACCGACTGCGTCTTGGCCATCTTTAAGAGTTTCGATACGACGAATATCAAGTCGAACTGATGCATAGAACTTAAGCGCCTTACCACCAGTTGTGGTTTCAGGTGAGCCGAAGAAAACACCGATCTTTTCGCGCAACTGGTTAATAAAGATTGCAGTTGTCTTAGATTGATG
>Ga0214921_10003037_pt1 | contig 26370 bp, 21 predicted proteins | sample LL1505_MetaG_FD_177992 | JGI IMG/M metagenome (GOLD analysis project Ga0214921, IMG submission 177992) | Freshwater microbial communities from Lake Lanier, Atlanta, Georgia, United States - LL-1505 | ecosystem: Environmental > Aquatic > Freshwater > Lake | place: USA: Georgia | collected... | reverse complement strand
AGTTCTCCAAATGAACCCATTTCAAATGATGTAGGATTATCCTGCGAAGAAAATACATCATCGGGTAATACACAAATATCCTCTGCGAATTATTGCACAGTTGTAAAAAAAGTGAAAAAGGACAATGTTACACCGGAAAATATAGGCCATATCATATTATGTCAAATACCGGGGATTAGTTCGGTTACTGCTATGGCAATTATGAAACAATATGGCACATTTTCTAATTTGATAGATGAAATACGAACAAATCCTACCTCATTGGAGAACATTGTATGTAATAATGACGGGAAATCCCGGAAAATATCGAAAACATGTGTTAAAAATGTAATTGAATATTTAGGAAAATAAAAATATTGTTTTTGGTTTATTTTACACATTTTTTCATTTCAAATGCCGATTATTCATAGTATAAAAATAATATAAAAAATAATTAACATTAAAATATATTTTTATGGAAAGAATACCATTTGATATTATTATTAATTACATTATCCCTTATACCTATAATATTCAACCGAAATTATTATTAGAAGATATCAAAAATTATTACACAATAAAAACAAAACTGATAAATAATAAATATGATACAAATCTTATAAAATACAAATTGTTAGCAAATTGTTATATGAATAAACAACAGTTTGACAATATTTTAGATAGACATTTTCAAATCCATTTAAAAAATTATGATAATCATATTTTATATAATTATTCACTAAATATAAGGTTTAATATTGTATTTGGTTTATTATCAAGAGAAGAGAGAAATTATTTTTCAGAATATATTCAAAAAATTATACCAATGGATTATTAACTAATAGGCGTTTGAAATGTAAAAAGGTATATAAAATTGATTTGTAAAATACATAATAGTGTTATATCATTTCCTTATAATTTATTATATAACCCAGAAGACCTTTCCTCGTTTATCGCTTCATTGTTCTCACAAATAATACTTCAACCAAAAATGAGCTCTAAAACCCGTGGAAAATTGTTGATTGCATTAGAACAAGATAAGTCATATGAATCTCCTCAGTGTTCTCCTATTACTCCAGCAAACAAACCGAGTTTTATGCGGAAAAAACTGGATAATGCATATAGTCAAGATTGCGAATTGGTGAATGAGGATATTATGCAAAATATCCGCATTAAATCGAAACTAAAAGCTTTATTGGATTTGGATGAAGAATTGTGTTATAAAAAGATTTCGGAAAATGTAAATGCTGGAAAACAAATGACAAAAACGTTTGTATAACACATTCTTGTAGTAATTATTTACATTTTCGTAGAGTTCGTTTTTTGGTTCTATATTTTGTTTTGTTATATTTCATTTGCTTTTTATTTTTATGAGTAAATAGTTTTTTGCCCCCGCCGTTTTTCATTTTAACCGTTTTAGATGCTTTATACGTTTTAGCACGATTTGAATTATTACTCGCTGATTGTGTATTATAACTGCTTTCTAGTAATTGTTTTGTTTCTGTTTTGGTTGGTAATTTACCGTTTTCTATATAAAAATTTACTATACGTTTATCTAACGATAAAGCTGGTTCCAGAATAGAACGATACATGGTTTCTGCATTGTCTCCATAAAACGATATATATTGTTCATTCCATTCTTCGAATGGTTTATCTTGAATATAATTACTATAAACACTTTTTCTTACTTTAGTTGCTGACATTGCACTTGCATTTGAATCGGGTGAATCTGAGGTTGAGTATGTAGGTTCAACTGGGTGCGTTTTTATATTCAATTTAGCCTTTTCCCATGTAATTTTAGCAGCTTGTTCAGCTGCATTCAGTGTGAAATTAAGTTTACCGCTAGCATCCTTCTCTTTATTTCCAGCAACGAGCGTAACAGTTATTTCATCATACGCAATATCTCCCGCTGAAGTAACATATTCCGCAATTTGTTTAGCAGGGCTTTCCATTTCTATTACACGATACGATTCTGGAAATATTCCAATGTCGGCTAGTTTTTCTTCTATAAATTGTGCCTTTACCGAAAATGGAATTGGATTGTCTAATGTTCGTATTCTTCCTGGTCCGCTACCTAATAAAATCAATGGTATGGTATCACGGGCTTTGGCTTCATTAATCATTGTTACTATTGTTTTTATATGTCCATCATGAGGCGGGTTTGCACGTCCAATAAAATAAAGAAAATGTTTGTGTTTTGTTGTAGGTATATCTATTTTTATACCACCATCATTTATTTCACTATCTACGTTTAACCAGTTTTTATCTATACCTAAATTGGTTAAATATTCCACAAGTTGTTCTCTTTTCTCGTTTTTTTCTGCCTCTGTCATATCATCTATTGCACCTTGCGAAAATGAGACAGGTATGTCGTCATATTTTTTACTGTATTCAATAGGTTGAGATGACATTATATATTTGTTTGATATTTTATTATATATTTTTATTTGATAATGTATGATGCTTGATTATCAGTGAAATGCGTCCAGACATCAATAATGTGGTGTAGTAATCAGTTCATTGGGTGGTGATTCATGTCCGAATTGTCCTCTATTGAATTGTGTATTGTGTATAGTTAGCAAATTGGGTTTATACACAGCATTTTCGTCGTATTTTCCACTTTGGATTTTGCCTTGTGTATATAATACACCTCCCCAATTGGGGTCCATTGGATTATCACTGAATGGTCCTTCTTGTGTCTTAGTAGATTCGTGTATTTGGTCTAATTTTGTATAAACTCCCACAGATAACCCCATTGGGTCAAACCCGGAATATTGTCCAGCATTAAATGGTGGATTATCATCACTGGAATCAATTACGGGTGCTGGGTTTCGAGAGATTTGTTCAGCAGATTGTGTAGGTAAACCTGGCTGCAAATCAAATGGATTTGGTCGCATTCTATAGACATCCTTTCCTTGTATATCTGTTTCATGTTGTAAAAATAAAACAGGGCAACTATTGCCTTTTTTACGCTCGTTTCTAGAGAACTCTATATATTCGTCTAAATTGGAAAAAACGATTGGATTCATATTTTTTACTACAGGAATGCGCGAATTATATAGCAACAAATTATTTCCTTGACGAATAAGCATATCTGGACAATTTGCACCGTAATTACTATTTTCAGGTAAGCCTTCTACCGTCATACCTTCTAATTGAGATACACTAAATAATGCGTCCAAATTGCCAGATGAATATACATATATTCCTATGAAAAATACTATTAATACAAACAATGTAAATAAGAATTGTATTTGTTTCATTATATACTAAATGACGAAAAGATTTCTATAGATACTTTCTATGTATATTTTATAGATATGCATCGTTTTTTAGAGAACGTTATGAAAAAAACCATTTCAGAAGACAAAATGAATATACCTGAAGGTGGAAGACCGCGTAAATCCACCAATACAAATCCAAAACTAGTCTTAGGTTTGATATATGCAGAATGGTGTGGGCATTGTAAAGTTCTTGAACCCAAATGGGAAATAATAGAGACCGAAATAGAGAAAAAGTTTCCGCCAAATGCAAAACCCGTTGTGTATAAAGTAGAAGACTCATTAATGAATGACCCTGTAAAAGGTTTAGGAACAATGAATCAATATTTGACAAACAAAAATGAAAAAGTGGAATTGCAGGAGGGATTTCCTACTATTTTCAAGATTGTACATGGGAAAGTATCCTATTTTGAAGGCCCTAGAGAAATAGGTCCAATTATTGCATGGGCAATGAATGGTTTGCGTCAAAAGTCAAAAAAGACACGTAAAGGACGCAAGAATCGTCATTCTAGACATAGTCGAAGAAGATAATTTCAATCTGCTATGAATATATTTTTTCTGGCTTAATCGTATTTTTGTTGGAAATAGAAAATTGAAAATGATGAATACATATAAATAGTATGCATCATTATTAACCAACCAATTATTATTTCAGAAAATGAATACGTTAACTATTAGCGATAAAGTCGTATCTATTAAAAAGATGTCCACAATTGCGAGAACGCCGGAGCTCGGAACGAGCGTAGGTGTTCGAGGATTATCCGGAGATAATTTATTATCGAAGGATAATGCGGACCCCCATAAAAATGCTAGTGTGAAACCGAAACCGAAACCGAAGCGTGCGGTTATGAAAACGGTTCGCCTATTAGATTTTCATATATATGACGAACAACCTGAAAAAGAAGAAACATCGGAAGACGAAGATGCCGATGGTTCAAGTGACTCAGAAAATCAAGAATATACCCCTCAAAAACCATATGAAAAAAAAGTGGATCAATCGCAGTTTGTCATACAGATGTTTGGGTTGAATGAAACTGGCGAAACATTTTCCCTGTTTATCAAAGATTTTCAACCATTCTTCTATATAAAAGTAGGCGATTCATGGACACAAAGCACAGTGAACGGTCTGTTATGCGAAATACGACAAAAAATAGGTATGTATTATGACCGATCAATTGTTAGCGCTAAATTGGTGGAATACAACAAATTGTATGGCTTTACTGGTGGAAAATTGGATAAGTTTGCGCATTTCGTATTCAAAAACATAGCTGTTATGAATAAAGTGAAAAATCTATGGTATGAATACACCGAAGACCGCGGTCGCCGACCAAAACCATATACATATTCAAAAACCACATTAGTATTGTATGAAAGTTCTATTCCACCATTATTGCGATTTTTCCATATACAAAATATTAGTCCATCTGGATGGGTTTCCGTTTCCACATCAAAAGCATATGAATGCCCAATGAAAACAACTACATGTAATTACGAATATATTTGCAAACTAGAACATATCAAACCTATGCCAGAAAAAGAAACCCGCGTGCCATACAAAATATGCAGTTTTGATATTGAAGCTAGTAGTTCTCATGGCGATTTCCCACTGCCAAAAAAGACATACAAACGATTGGCTATGAATATTGTAGATGTATTTAGCCGTCATTTGAATTGCCAAAAAATGGAAAAAGAACAGTGCGGGAGGTTGTGCAAAAAAATGGTGTTAGCAGCATTTGGATTCGGAAAATGCGACGATATTGATTTAGTATATCCGAAAGTTGCACCAGGCAAAGAACGTGTTACAAAAATAACGGACACGATAATTGCGACACCAGTATCGGATATCGAGAGCACGGATGCATCGGAATTGCTAACATTGGATACTATGTTTGAACGGATGAAAGAAGAAGCTGCAACGAACTACAAGCCCGGTGGAGCAGACGCAGGTGAGGGCGATGGCGACGATGATGATATAGATGATGCGGTAGAACACGTGGTGGAAGAAATAGAAACAATTGCGGCGCCTAAACCTATTCCTAAATCTGTAAAAAAACCGAAAACAACCACGACAATTATCGATATATTAATGAGCAATGACCATGACCGCGAATACAAAATACATACACTGAATGAAGTATTAACCGCCAAGTTTCCTGCGCTCAAAGGGGATGAAGTCACCTTCATCGGTTCGACCTTTATGCGATATGGCGAACCGGAGCCATACCTAAATCATTGCGTGGTGTTGGGAAGTTGTGATCCAGTCGAAGGCGTAGAAATAGAAACGGCGGAAACGGAGCGAGATGTATTACTCAAATGGACGGATATTATACAGCGCGAAAACCCCGATATTATTATTGGATATAACATATTTGGGTTTGATTATGAGTTTATGTTTCAGCGGGCATTGGAACTTAGTTGCGAATCCGAGTTCCTATTGCTGTCGAGAAAATCCGGGGAATTGTCAGCTAAAGTAAATCGCGATACAGGGGCTGTAACTATCGAAAATACGAAAATCCAATTGGCTACGGGTGAATATGATTTGCGCTATTTCAAGATGGCTGGTAGGTTGCAAATAGATATGTATACCTATTTCCGCCGAGATTTCAATTTGTCGTCTTATAAATTGGACGACGTTGCTGGTCAGTTTATTAGCGATAGTGTGCAGAAAATAGTGCTAACGGAAGATATCCGAGGAAACCCTATAACAGAACTTTATAGCCAAAACTTGATGGGATTGCACGCGGGGGATTTTATCCATATTGAAATAGGTGGATTCACTTCGGACTATTACAAAGATGGCAAAAAGTTTGTGGTCAGAGATATCATCAAAGGTCGCGAAGTCGTAGAGACAGTAAAGGGCAAAGAAACCGTAGTGTTATACAATGTATTGGTATTGGATGGACATGAAGACGTCCAAGCCGCCGCAGGCGGCAAATCCATAAAATGGGGTATGGCAAAAGACGATGTAACTCCGCAAGATATTTTCCGACTGTCGAAAGGGTCCTCAGCAGACCGCGCAATTGTGGCTAAATATTGTATTCAAGATTGCAACCTGGTTCATCATTTAATGAATAAAATCGATGTTATAACTGGATATGTCGAGATGTCGTCTATTTGTTCCGTCCCAATCAGTTTCTTGGTATTCCGTGGCCAAGGTATTAAACTCACGAGTTATGTAGCCAAAAAATGCCGCGATAAAAATACTCTAATGCCCGACTTGGACAAATCGGGGGCAAATGAAGGATATGAAGGCGCCATTGTTCTTCCGCCTAAATGTTCCATGTATATGGATAACCCGGTGGCGTGTGTAGATTATGCATCGCTATATCCATCTTCAATGATTAGTCAGAACTTTTCGCACGATAGTAAGGTGTGGTCCAAGGAATATGATTTGGATGGAACTCTCATCAAAGAAACTGGCGAACGAGATGCTAAAACGGGGAAATATGTGTATGACAATTTGCCCGGGTATGAATATATTGATATCGAGTTTGATACTTTCAAGTATTTACGAAACCCGGCGCGACCCGCGGCGAAAGCTGCTAAAACCAAAGTCGGTAAGATGATTTGCCGATGGGCACAGTTCCCAGAAAATCGGAAAGGTATTATGCCATCTATTTTAGAAGAATTGCTAAAGGCTCGTGCCAACACCCGGAAAATGGCGAAAACGGAAAAAGACCCCTTTATGCAAAATATCTTGGATAAACGTCAGTTAGGTTATAAGGTGACTGCCAATTCGTTGTATGGCCAATGTGGCGCCAGAACTTCTACGTTTTATGAGAAAGATGTTGCGGCTTGCACAACGGCAACGGGTCGCATGATGATTACCTATGCCAAACGAATTATAGAAGAAGTATATGGCGATCGGGTTTATGAGACTGCTATTCACGGCCCGGTTCGAACAAAAGCCGAGTATGTATACGGAGATAGTGTTGCCAATTATACTCCAGTGTATGTTAGAATACATGGAGACAAAATGGATATATGCACAATTGAAGATTTGGGTCCTAAATATGGATGCGTGGATGGATGGCAAATGTGTTTAGAAGAAGGAAAACAAGAAAAAGAAGTATGGGAATTAAATGGCGTAGAAACTTGGACGGAAAAAGGATGGACTAAATTGCATCGTGTCATACGACATCAATTAGCGCCTCATAAAAAAATGATGCGAGTATTAACTCATACAGGATGTGTGGATGTGACAGATGACCATTCATTGGTATTACAATCTGGGGAAGAAATATCGCCTAAAGATGTTGCGGTTGGAACAGAATTATTGCATCACAACATTCCATTGCCATCTATTATAGATAATAAAGTTTCAATAGAAGAGGCTCGTGTGCTGGGATTCTTTTTCGGAGATGGGAGTTGTGGAGAGTATAACTGTGCCTCTGGAAGGAAACATTCATGGGCTCTAAATAATGCATCATTAGATATAATTAATAAATATGTGTCACTATGTGAAATTGCATACCCACAGTTTGATTGGGTATTTATGGATACACTGGAAAGTTCTGGAGTATATAAAATTAGTCCAAGATGTTCAGAATATGGTTCTATTGCACAATTTGTTCAAGCTTATAGACAAAAAATGTATAATGGATATGCTAAAGTAATACCACTTGAAATTATGCAAGGAAGTCAGGAAATCCGCCAAGCGTTTTGGGAAGGATTGTATGATGCAGATGGAGATAAAGATGTGAAGGGTTTTATTAGAATCGACCAAAAGAATCAAATCAGTGTAGCATATATATGCTGGTTGGCATCCTCTTTGGGATGGAAAACATCAATAAATACTCGCTCAGACAAACAAATGATATATCGTATTACAATGACCAACAAAACACAAAGAAAAAATCCAATTGCAGTGAAAAAACTATATGAAATAGAATACAGTGGGTATGTGTATGACCTTACAACAGAAAATCATCATTTCGCAGCTGGAGTAGGTAATATGATTGTGCATAACACGGATTCTGTATTCTTTACATTCAACTTGGAAAATCCAAATACTGGCGAAAAAATCGTGGGCAAACCCGCGCTAGAAATGACAATTGAAATCGCACAAGATGCCGCCGATCTTTGCACACAATTCCTAAAGCCTCCTATGGAACTGACTTATGAAAAAACGTTGATGCCCTTTGTTCTACTTTCTAAGAAACGCTATGTCGGTATGTTATATGAAACCGATCCCAACAAGGGAAAACTCAAATACATGGGACTCTCGCTAAAACGCCGAGATAGTTGCGATTACTTGAAAGATGTGTATGGCCAGATACTCAATATATTGATGAAAGAAAACAGTGTGCAAAAAGCCATAGACTACTTGGAAGGCGCGCTCACGGAACTCATCAAAGGGAGTATTCCCATGGATAAACTCACTATTACAAAAGCACTCCGGGGTGATTACAAAAATCCGCAACAAATAGCGCACCGGGTTCTTGCGGATCGTATTGGACAACGCGACCCGGGAAACAAGCCTAAACCGGGTGACCGTATGAAGTTTGTGCATATAGTCAATGATATGAAAAAAGCACTGCAGGGAGATAAAATAGAAACTCCCGAATATATTATTGCAAACAAACTCCAAGTAGATTATGTATTCTATATAACAAATCAACTGATGAAACCATTACAACAATTATTCGGACTAGCATTGGAACAAATATGGCTAAATAAAGGGAAACACATAAATATCAAAACATTCAAGAAAGATATGCAAAAACTCAAAGAAGAAGTGGATGGAGACATAGAAGTATTCATGAAAAAGAAGGAAAAATACTGTTCAGCCAAAATAAAGGCAATCTTGTTTGACAAGTTCTTGACAAATATTTATAATGAAAAACACAAAATACAGACACTTACAACGTTGTGGGGTGCGAGTTCCAAGAAATAGATATAGATATATATGATTTACATATGTGGTATGTGTTTTATGATGGGTTGTATAGTATTGCGTCGCTTTTTTTTTGCGAGGTCACTGGGGGGTGTCCTTCGCTCCGGTGTTTTCCCAAATATTTCGCTCGCATTTTTTGCAATATTATGTTCAATTATATGGGGTTCTTGTTCTACAAAAATATTCGCAAAATCAAGCGTGGGTTCTTTTCCAGGTTCAACTGCACTTCGTTTCGCAGGTTTCCCCCATACCAACTGTAGAAAATAGTCGTATAATGTGGATGAGGACCCGGTTCGAATAGTTTCATCCGATGTATGACTTTCATCTGATAATGACCGATTACTATGTGCTTTTATAAGGTTTTTGGTTATTTTACCAAGTTCTCTCATATTTTTTTGGTATTCTGTAATATTCGTATTATAACAATTCATTATTTCTAAAAGCACTGCAATTTGTTCTCTTTTAGAATAAGAATGTTCTGGATTGGACGATATGTTTTTGAAATGATCATTTATTTCATTGCATTTTCTTTGTTGAGTTTCATTTATTTCGTGTAAAGTATAGCGTATATCTTGTATAAATGTGTCATCTATTGCATTGTTTTGGGTGGATTCATTCATCATACTATATATTTAAGCTATATAGTATATGCAAATAAACTTTATATAATTATGTTCTCACATATCTGTATTATTTCCTGAACTATCTAACTGCATATCAAATACATATTCTATTGCAAATGGATTTATATTCAAGCCTGACAATAAACTATATGCAATGGAATTTGAAAAGTTATTTATGATATTATTGTTAGCATTCGTATTTGTCAAATGATTGGTATTACTAGATAATGAGCATCTACATACTGGACAATTGACATGGTCATTCAGCCATCTATGAAGAGGACCTCTTTTGAAAATATGGCCGCATTGATTTATTTTACAAATGTTCTCACCAACGGCAAAATCTTCAAATGATATAGGGCACCGGGTTTCGTTTTCATTTGAACTATATGTTATATCAGATATTACATTGGCCAATTCACTTGGAGTTAATCCGGTTGATTGATTTCTTGCAGCGGATGCATATGAAAATGTATATGTAGGCGTTCTCTCAGAAGTAGTATTTATGCCAGTTGAAGCTGGATATGTCGGGCTAGTCCTATATCTGCTAAAAGGTGTATATTGTGATATATCATTGTTGGATATGTCTCTAAAATAGTTGTTTATAAAATTACTTGATGTATCTCTAAAGTAGTCATTTATGTTATTGTTGGATATATCACGAGATTGTCGTTGTTGATTTTGCGGCATACTTTGATTTTCTCTAGATTGTCTAGAAACATAAGAACGTAATATTCCTATCAAGTTCTCCATATTTCTATGATATCTTTCTACATTTCTCTGATATAGATTGATCGTATTGATAATATTGTTTATATTTGATTGTGGTGAGGGTTCATTATCGCCTTGAATCAAATCAATCAAATATCCCATAAGAATGTTGTCACTAGTTCTATTCCGGTCCGTATTTGACATTTATAATTGATATAGAGATTTGTTATTACTATATAGTATTATTGTGTTTATATAGTTATAAAAATGGATTTATCAAAATATAATGGAAAAGGCTTAACTGGATTAGTCAATTTAGGAAATACGTGTTTTCTCAATTCGTGTATTCAAGTTCTCAATCATACATATGAATTGCACGAGTTTCTTAATTCTAGTGGATACAAGCGCCATATGAAACCCGGATTAATAGATTGTTCTATTATAGAAGAATGGAACGATTTAAGAAATGTTATGTGGGCTCAAAACGGTATTGTATCGCCCAATAAGTTTGTTCATAATGTGCATAAAGTAGCTAGTGAAAAAGACCGCGATATTTTTACTGGCTGGGCACAAAATGATATGCCGGAGTTTCTATTATTTTTGATAGAATGTATGCATAACAGTATTTCACGTGGAATGAAAATGAATATTAATGGAAAATCCGAGAACTCAGTGGATGATTTAGCGCTAAAATGTTATGGAATGTTGAAAGATGTATATTCTAAAGAATATTCGGAAATAATGGATATGTTTTATGGAATATACGTATCGCAAATTGTATCTCTGAAACAAAAGGTGCATAGCACAAAACCAGAAAGTTTTTTTATTATGGATTTACCTATCCCGAGCAATAACACTTGCACAATATATGATTGTTTTGATAGTTTTGTCGCGTCAGAAACGTTGAGTGGAGATAATGCATGGTATAATGAGAAGACCGGAAAAAAAGAAGACGTCGTAAAAACATTGGGGTTTTGGAACTTTCCAAAGATTTTAGTAATAACATTAAAAAGATTTTCACCCGATGGTTCTAGAAAAATGGGGAACTATATCGGGTTTCCAATAGAGAATCTCAACTTATCGAAATATGTGAAAGGATATAATCCTCAACAATATGTATATGATTTATTCGGTGTTTGTAATCATATAGGCGGTGTATCTGGCGGGCATTATACGGCATTTGTGAAAAACTCTTCTGATAAATGGCTTAATTATAATGACCAAAGTGTGCAAGAAATATCGGAACCAGTGAGTTCTCATATAATTACACCAATGGCATACTGTTTATTTTACCGCAAAAAAAATAACCTTGTATAATATACATAATGCCAAGTAATGATAAAACCAAAACAGATAAAACAGATTCTGATAAATCAAAAATTGAATCTAAAGACACATCTGTTATTTCTACTATAATAGATGATATAAAAGGTATAACTGACCAGATTTTTACAAGTTCGAATCTTATTATTTTGATATGGTTTTTAGCGGTTTATATAGTAGCATATTCTGTTATTGGTACATTCAATTCCCCTCTAAGTGGTCCATCATTTGTTTTGAAAATAGTAGATATTTGTATATTAGTAGCAATATTTGCATATATCATCAGTTATTATTACAAAAATCAAGACACGTTGAAAAACATAAAAACTACAACATATGAGACATTGAACAATACAAATACTCTCATTTATAGTGGTATATTCTTAGTATGTTACAGTGCTATTGTATTTTTATTTCACATACCTACAGATGGTCCAGAAGCTCCATTATCATTATGGTTGCTAAACACTTTAGCCATTATAGTTTTTACAATTACAGCAATTGTTGCATTTTGTAAATATGTATTGGGTATTTCTATTTTAGACGTTTCATCATTAAAATCTGTGCTAGAAGGAGAAAAGAAACCGGAAGAATCTAAGGATCAACCCGCTACAGAACCTGTGGATAAAAATGAGGTATTCAATATAACAAATAATTTGTATACATATGATGATGCGCGTGCGGTATGTTCAGCATACGGCGCTCGTTTAGCAACATACGATGAAATAGAAGCCGCATATAATAAAGGCGGTGAATGGTGTAATTATGGATGGTCAGAAGGTCAAATGGCATATTTCCCTACACAAAAATCCACTTGGAATAAATTACAAGCAAATCCTTCAACGAAAAACAATTGCGGTCGCCCCGGTATAAACGGAGGATATATGCAAAACCCGTATATTAAGTTTGGCGTAAATTGTTACGGAGTCAAACCAACTGCTACAGACAAAGATTTACAGGCAATGAAAACAAGTTCATTGGTTCCAAAAACAGAAGAAGATTTACTGATGGAGAAAAAGGTGAAGTTTTGGAAGGAAAATGCGGATAAATTGCTGAATATCAATTCATTCAATCGTTCGAAATGGTCTGAATATTAATGACTGGGCGTATTGACTGATGCCCATGGACATCATAGCTCATACATAATTCGATAAAACCGATAAATATATTTTATTTACATGTAATAAAATATATAATTATGGAGGACACTGATTGACCAATGGATTTCCACTGATTGGCTTTCCTGTGAAAAAACCAGTTCCGCAACTAGACCCACTGGATAATGCAACTGAAAATATACCAGCATTTGTAATAGTGCCTGTGGTGTCATTATACACACTTCCACCATTATATGTATACATTTTACTAGTTGGTTCAATATAAATTGTCCCATAATTGTTGAAGGTATTTATATTTATTATAGTTGTTGAATTAGACGGCTGACCGATATTACTTATAAACCCATAATTGTCAACAAATCCTTTATTTGTTAAGGTAATTCCAGGCGCTATATATAGCACTTCACCAGATTGAATAACTAGATGTTGTAAATACGTTATTGTAGTATTTGATGTAATTTCATATCTTCCAAATGCGCCATTAAATGTTGCAATATTACTCAATGATATATCTACAACTGGTGGTTGTGGATAGCATTGGGCAGCTTTTTGCGTTTTCAACCTTCTTGTCGCAACACTCGATGCACCTACCCCAGAACCAGGAATATATTTTCCGTGCAAATTATGCGGTTGATTTCCGATAGAAGAAATTGCTAGAATACGTCTCATATATATTTATTGTAATATTTTATTTATATGACTTAACGTATATTATGTCCTTAGTTTTCTTGTGTATTTTTTAGGAATATGTTCAATTTGCTTTTCAGAAGGATATTCACTATGTTCATCTAAAACACTGTTTATCAATGTATCATATATTTCATCGGAAATAGGTTCATATACGGTCGCATTTGGAGTGTTTTGGTTATTTAATACTACTGAATGAGCCGGGCTTACATAATCCAACATATTGTTGTTGTTATGACAAGGTTTATTTATATTTATTTCCACCAAAGCAAGAACCACTGGAACTCCCAGATGTTTTTTATCATTTGCGCCACCAAAATATGTTTTTTCTGATTTTTTCATAAACATTTCTAATGGTAATGCCGCTCTGCCATTTTGGCCATATACTGCTTTGGATAATAACGATGGTTGTATTTCCATATTTCTATATTATACGATTATTTATTTTTTATAAATACTTTTCAAATCCGTAGTTGTTTTGATTTCTCTATTTTCTTTCAAATACTGTATTATGTATTCTACATGTGATTTATCGGAAATAATTTTTGCTAAACATTGTTCTATGTAAGAAAATGTTAATGGAGAATATTCTTTTTTCTCATATAGTTTTATTTTACCATTTGTAATTTCTATTTCTTTTTGAGATATATGATTTTCATTCATATATGTGCATATTGAATCGCTTAATGTATTTCTAGTATCTCGTATTTTGTCGGATTTTTCTTTTATTAGTTTCAATTGTTGGTCGCATAAAACCCACATTTTTATATTATCTACAAATGTTTTATGAGAAAGCGAATGCACTGTTGTGAGAACACCGGTGCGAGGAGTTTGTGTAGATGTTCGAGAATTATCTTGAGATAGAGAAGCATCTGACACTGTAGTGTATGACTCTGCTAGATTTACACCTTGTCGGGTAACATTTCTGGATTTATCATTGTAGGATAATTGGTTAGAAGGGTTCATAATATTATGAATGATAAAATAATATTATAAATATACAACGTAAACACTATACTATGGTTTTTATCCCATACTACCAAACATTAACAGCTGGACCTAGGATAATGTTTAACGTCTAAATCTGCGAGAACGGCGCATTGTTCTGCGCATTGGTCTTGCAGCATTTCTAGCAGTCTTTCCTTGACTGTATTTTTGAGATGCATACAACAAAATAAGTGGAACGATGATTTCGTTCATTCCAACACCGCCTTGTTGTTTTTGTTGTTGCAATTTACTAAGTTGGCTACTGAAATTTTCAAGTTCTTCTTTAGAAAGTTTACTTCCCGCTTTCATGAATCCCTTCATCAAATCTCCAACAGCAGGGGCATTATCACCATCTTCACCACCGCGCATAGTTGCTCTAGCAAATGATTCGGTGGCGGCGTCGGCAGATTCATTTGCATTTGGAACAACCGCATTTTGAGGAACAGAGCTATATTCAGAAAAGCTCAATGCAGATGCACCTCCTTGTTGCTTAAGTTGCTTTAATTGCTTTTTAATGGTTTTTTGCAATTGTTGTTTAGATTGTTTTCCACCGACAACAGGAGCCTGTTCTTCTTTCTTGGAAGATTGTCCAAGAAGCCCTTCCAAAAATTTACCACCTTTCATTGTAGGCGCAGAAGGCGCTGCTTGTGGAGTTCCAGGGGCAGCAGGTACTGCAGCCGGGTTTTGTCCTCCATTTGTAGCGATTTTGTTGCTAACATCACTTTCTGAATGTTGTTGTCCAATACCACCATATACCTTGAGGGCTTGGTCAGAAGTTCCTATTCCGCCTTGCTGTTTCGATTGCTTTCGTTGCGATTGACGTCTTGCCATATTATGGATATATATTATCTAAATATATTTTTCAGGCATATAATTTTTTTTTTGCAATACTCGTAATAACAAAATGAAATTGGCTAAAACTATAAAAATAAATACAACATTATAAAAACAAATTAGCCAAATATAAATGTAGATTTCGTTATAAATAGTATATACAATAGGTTTTAATATTTCTTTTAAATCATGTTTTGTATCTTCTTTGTTTAAATATTCAATACAAGTATCGCGGAATGATTTCAATGACATATTATTTATAGTGCATATTTTTTATTATTTTATACTACGAGAACTATATTTAGGTATATTGTATTTATGCACCTAAATATGGTTCTCGTTCAAAAAAAATAACAAAAATGCAAACTCATTATATAATGGAAGGAATATATAACGCAGCAGACGATTTCCCATTCAATAAACTGGTATTGTTGAAACCAACTTCAGTTGCTGGTGGAAATTATTTTATAAAGTTTAGAATAAATGATTTGCCATTGTATATTCAAACTCCTAAATGTAATACAAAACAGGGGATATTAAAAGCCGGTAAAAAATATTATTCCGATTTGATGTTTACGAATGAACACGAGAACTTTATACAGTGGATTGAAAAATTAGAAAACTATTCTCAAAAATACATATATGATCATAGGGAAAACTGGTTCGATACAGAATTAGATTTGCATGACATAGAGAACTCATTTTCATCGTGTTTCAAATTGTATAAATCCGGGAAATATTACATTGTGAGGACTCATGTACCTACACAAATGGGTAAATGTTCTCTAAAAATATATAATGATAACGAAGAATTGGTTGAACCGGATGAAATATCAGATAAAACGGATATTATGACTATTTTAGAAATACAAGGTATAAAATGTTCTGCTCGCAGTTTCCAAATTGAAATGGAAATCAAACAAATGTTGGTATTACCAAATAATAATTTATTCGAAAAATGTATTTTGATTAAAGGTAGACAAAAAAACGAAACAACGGATACGATGGAATATTTAGGAAAATCACAAAATCATTCATTTGTAGTTGATACTTCTAACATATTGAACACTATGGTCCCTAGTTCTCCAATAATTCCTGAGCTTGAAATGAGTATAGGTATGAAAGGATTATCCGAAGCGGCATTGTCTTCGTCTGATAATGCAGATACCGAGTCGTTTAGCCAAACCAATGAAATCATACCGGAAATAAAAGAGGTGGTGGATGATTCGCATGAGCCAGAAGAACCAGATGGATTAAAAGAAATAGAATTATCTTTAGATGAAATACCCGAAACGGAACAAATCCAAATCAAAAATAGAAACGATGTTTATTATAAAATGTATCAAGATGCAAAAAAAAAGGCTAAGTTAGCTAGAGATTTAGCACTTTCGTCTTATTTAGAAGCAAAACGAATTAAAAATACATATATGCTAGAAGATTTAGACGATAGCGATAGCGATTTAGATGAAGATACATTTTACGAAAAACCAGAATAATATAGATTTTAGGAATATCGTATCGGATATATTTTCCTTTTAGAAATATTCATAATGTTTTAAATATAAAATAGTATAACGATTTCACATATAATTACCATAAACTTATCCGCATTTTATTTAGCAAAAATAACAAAAATATAAAATATTTTTATCCGTCGTATGTATATAAAGTATGTCTAAACTTTTTTCGGCAGATAAAGTGTTATTGATGGGTATTTTAGTTATATCTGTAATGTTTGTGTTATATTATTCATCTTCGAAATCATTGATCCTAGATAATATGGAAGACGGTAGTGTTCCAAATGGCCAAAATCTAAGAAAGCAACCTTCTGTAAAAGAAACCTCAGCGCAATATGTAGTCAATGCTCCTGAAACAGTCCCCAATCAAGCCGGCGGTTATTCTGCCCAATCAGTTGCTAGACCAAGTGACTTATTACCACAAGACCAAAACAGTCAATGGGCGGCTCTGAACCCCAGTTCTCTAAATCAAGGCGGAATGCCCGATTTACTTCAGGCTGGATACCATATCGGATTAGATACTATTGGACAAAGTCTTAGAAATGCCAACTTGCAATTGCGATCGGATCCTATTATTCCCAAACAAGAAGTTGGTCCATGGAACCTAAGCACTATAGAACCTGATTTAGGACGTGTTCCTCTTGAAATCGGGTACGGCAGCCAATAAATTGCGAGAATGTCTCATCAAGTTACAAGTGTAAGGGGGTGAAGGATTTGATGATTCATCATCGTAAGATTATGTATAACCAAATAAATTGAACTAATTATAGTATCATAATTTATTATATAAATAATGATTCATACACATACATTTCATAATGGATTTAGACTGATTTACGAGAAACCGCGTAATAGTATTTCTACAAGTGCAATACAACTATTTTGCAAAGTAGGGTCTGCTATGGAAACAGATGAGACCCGGGGTATATCTCATTTTATAGAACATATGGTGTTCAAAGGCACAAAAAAAATGCCACAATCCAAAGATATATCAAATACATATGACGAAATTGGAGCCTATTTTAATGCTACTACTGAAAAAGCATATACCAACTATATTGTAAATTGTCAAGATGAATATGTCAAAAATTGCATTTTAGTTTTAGGAGATATGTTGATGAACTCAATTTTTGATCGAAAAGAGTTTGAAAAAGAGAAAAAAGTAGTAGTAGAAGAAACCATTATATTAGAAGATTCTAATTCTGATATTATATCAGATGTATATGATGCAAGTGTATACAAAGGGTCGTCCTACGAATATCCAATAGATGTATTTTCATATCACAAACCTGGGTCATTGGACTACGATACATCAATACAATTTTATAAAACATTTTATCGCCCAAGTAATATGGTATTAAGTGTTGTATCGCATATTTCTTTTTCGCGATTTATAGATATTCTTAATCACAGTGATTTTGTAAAATTGCGACATAGTGAACCGTTTATTCATCATCCACCCCCAGCTATATGTTATTTACCACAAAATGAACCCCAATATATTATAAAACAACGTAAGGGTGTTAATACATTGCATTTGATTGTGGGATTTAGGACGTGTTCTCAATATTCTCCTGATAAATATGCACTAAATATTTTGGAAAATATTTTAGGCGGATATATGAGTGCTCGATTATTTACTGTTTTAAGAGAAGAAAATGGATTGACATATACATCCTATGCAAACACTAGATATTACAATATTTTAGGAGATTTTTCAATCGGTGCAGAGACCGACCCGGCTAAACTGCTAGTAAATAAAGGAGTAGGTAAAGGTGTTCTCCCGCTGATAATGGATATTATTGCCGATTTACAAAAAAATGGGGTTTCTAAAAAGGAATTGCAAATATCAAAAAGTAATTTGAAAGGTAGTATTGCAATAGACCAGTCTATTTCAGGAGCGTGTTTTTACAATGGTAGCAAACTTATTTTATATGATGACGGAACACCGGTAGTTTCATATTATGACAGATTTGAGAACTATTATAAACATATAACACAGCGTGATATAAACGACGTTATTCAAAAATATCTGAAAAAAATGAATATGACTGTTTGTATATTAGGAGAGCATGTGCCTAATTTGAAAACAATAAAAAGCATTTGTAATAAAATACAATAATATAGGTTCTCCTAAAAATATACGAATAATATAAGTATATTGCAAAAACATGCACTCGTTGGATATTTTAGCTTATGTTGTAATTGGTGTAATATTAGGGGTGTGTATATTTATATATTTATCGAAACTGGAAGGATTTGATGGGTTGAAATGTATTATTTCTTCGAAAGACAGTAATACGTATTGTGTAAGAGATGGTACTGTTGCTAGACAAGAAAAAGCGGTTGATTTACTTGCTACTGTTACAGAAAAATGCCGGCATTTAGTAAGATTCGTTAAAGAGAATTATGGTGATAAAGAAAATGTAAAACGATTAGTTGCAGGGTTTGATCCGCAAAAAGTAATGGAAACTTTACCAACTAGCACATTGACTGCGTATAGCGAGAACAAGGGGGAAAAAATCGCGTTTTGTTTGAATAAGAAAAAAGACGATGATAGCAACTTGATTGATGAACATACGCTTACTTTTGTAGCTATACATGAATTGTCGCATGTAGCCACTAAATCCATTGGACATAAAAGCGAGTTTTGGGAGAACTTCCGGTTTTTATTAGAAAAAGCGAAAGAGGCGAATATTCATGATCCAGCCAATTACAAAGAAAGTCCTAAAGAATATTGCGGAATGAGCATAACGGACAATCCGTTCTATGATATGAAATAAGTATATCGCAGGATAATATTACAAAATTGCACAATATATAAATGATATTGCGCAATAACTATACAAAAAAATAACACAAAAATATATAAATATGGATGTCTATAAAGTTCATTGTTTAGATGCAAATGGTGTTCTAGAAAAAGTATATGTGTTTTCTGGAGAACATGTCTTTAGCACACCTGAACTTACTGATTTGAAAGTTCCTATTATACATACCAATCAACAAATCCATAGAGATGATTCTATACGTGTTATAAAAAACAAGATTGTTCATGCTATAGGCGAAAATGTGATATCATATAATGAATTGTATTTGTTTATGGAAATAGAAAAACAATTGGATATACTAAATATTTATCAACAAATGACAAACAATTGGAAAACGGATTTTACAAGAGAACAATTGATCCAACTATTGCACAATTTACATATATCATTTGATGAAGCCGATATATCCCAGGATAATACGAAATATACATATGAAGAAGTGTTGGGTATAATAGGGACTGATTATAGTGTAAAAATACCATTGGGACAAAAGTTCTCTAAATACCAGGATTTTATGTTCGCAGTAAATCCTTATACAATCGGCGATGCATTTTTGTATAAACCTACTAATAAAAATGTGTTAACTGTTTTTGATAATATGTTATTATTGAATTATGGTTATCCTATCGATAATGTTATAACAGTTTGTTCTGCTGAAAATGTGCTAAACTATATCCAAACGAAATCGTCTGGGGATATATTGGAGCCTATAGTAATACAATCATATTTTCCATTTTTGTATTTAGAAGATCAAATAGAAACAATAGAACAATTATTGTCGAAAAAGGAGAACATTTTGAAAAAAGCTAAATCAAAAATAGACAAAAATGCATTTGAATATTACAAAACAATCGATTTATTTTACGATATATTTAATAAACGAACTTCGGATTTGATATATGTAGAACGAGGTATTCAATCTTTTTCAATAATGATTGATACATTATTAAATGCTAAACTTCCTCTGGAAATAATATTTAAGAATATACATGCAACCGAAACAATACCATTTATAAAATACAATCCAGGAAGTATGCGCGAGAACTTGTATAGATTATTTGTAAATAAAATATCAAAAAATGGGAAAAAAAAACCTAAATTGGAGGAACAAGAAATAACGCGATTATCTAGAACATTAGGAAAAGGAAACCAGATTTCTATGGTTGTAGAAATGCCGCAAATATCCGAAGAAATTAATATTGATTTTTTAGATAGTGGTAATATCCATGTTCATGGAGATTTAACTACTGCCGTTTTACCGGAAGAACTCAATGAATATATTCGTATTGCAGTCAATCCAGTTATAGATAATATCAATCAGTTTTTACAAAAGTCTGGATATAAATTGCGGGCGTTTGAGAATCTATATGAAGAAACGGTTCAAGTTCTCAATATGAAATATGTAGCAAAAATGTTGATAACTGTTTCATTACCACAACTAGAACGATATATCAAATGTCTATCTAGTATGTTTATTATTATCAAACCCAAAATTACTAAAAGTAAAAGAGGTGTTACATCTCCGGCTGAACTCACATTCAAACGTGTGGAGAACTTTAAAGAAATGGATGCAACAAATATGATTATTCAATCGTTATATCAGAGAACGGATAATGCTGAACTGATAATAAAAGCTATAATGACCAAATTACAATTAAATAATGAAGAAGCAACGAAAGTATTTGGTAAATATTTAGAAACAGTTGCTCAACAACAAGATGTAGAAATTACCGATGTTCCGGGATTTCAAACGAGAATATATGATGACAACGAAAATAACATTAATATTGAAATAGATAATATAGTGAATATTGGATATATTCCAATATTACACATGTATATAGACAGTTTCCTTCGTATAGCACAACACCCAACAACTACTGAAGTTGAACAAACTCACATAGATGCTGTATGTAAAACCGCGTCGAAAATGAAGGCTGATATAGATAAACCTCATATACAAAATCAAATAGTTGTAGTTGCACCGGTGGTTCCTGATATAATAGCTGATTCTATAGAAAGTATGGATGGACCGATTGGAGATTCTATGAGAAAAGAAACGAGTATAGAAGCCGATGATTTTTTCAAAGATGCCAATAAAACCGCAATAGAAGATGATGACGAAGATGATGCATTGTTTTATGGCGACGAAGATGAAGAAGAAGCCGATGATTTATTTCGTGGTGGAGGCCGAAAGAAAAAAGCACAAAATGCAATAACAAATGATGTTTTGCTAAATGATCTATTAGATGAAGATGAACAAAATCAAGGAAATATAGAAAAACCGTATGAAAGAGATTGGGATGGAGAATCTTTACAACATCCGAATATATTTGAAAGTCGCATGCAGAAAAGAGAACCATTATTGTTTAAAACAAAATCAGGAAAGTTTACTAATTATTCTTCATTGTGTCAAAGTTCGGCTAAAAAACAACCGATTATTTTGACCGATGAAGAAAAAGCCAAAATTGATGAAAATGATGCTAAATATGGTAAAGAACGGTCATACCAACACGCAATTCGGTATGGCACTGACCCAAACAAGAAGTTCTGGTATATTTGTCCTCGTTATTGGTGTCTAAAAACGGGTATGAGTATGACAAAGACAGAAGTTTTAAGGGGGGATTGTGGTGCCCCGGGGGCGAAATACCCGGAAAATGTTATACCAGATGATGCCGAAGTAGTTCCTGAAGGTGCATATGTAGTAGAGTTTAAAAGTAAATTGACGCATGTTAAAGCGGATGGTTCGTATGTTGATCATAACCCAGCAGTTTTAACGAAAAAAACGGCTGATGGACATTGTTTGCCTTGTTGTTATAGTGGGTGGAGAAGCCAACTATGGAATACTCATATGAGTACGTGTGCAAGTGCAGAGCCAGATGACAAAGATAATCCAGTTGATAAAAAGGGTCGTCCATTAAACGAAAAAGAACAGCAGAAAAAACAACCACCGCCAAAAGAAGATTATATTGTGGGTATTGACAAAATAGATATAAAAAAAGGTAAGTGGGGATATTTACCACTTTCGGTGCAATCCTTTTTATATGAAGATAGTAACAAGTGTATTGAAAAAGCTGAAGAAAGTAAAAAAGGAGTTTTCAACAAGGAAGATGTGTGTTTATTACGGTATGGTGTTGAAAAAATATTGCCATATGGCGAGGGTAATCTTAGTCTTCAATCTTTTATGGGTTGTGTTGCAATTATGTATGCCCATAAACATAAGATGGAAAAAACACCTACTATTAGAGAACTAAAAGATAAACTTATTTCAACTCTAACACTAGACCATTTTGTCCATTCTTACAATGGTTCTCTCATTTCTACTTTCAAACCGTCTAGAATAGATTTAGGAAATATTGATTACAACAAACCATATATAAAAAATAGCGATTTCTATAATGAGATAATTCAAAATGACAAAAAACAAATTGATGAAAAACAAATGGATTTATTAAATGATGTTATTGCAGCTTTTGCAAACTTTATATTATTTTTGGATGATGATACAATAGAAATAGATTATACGTATTTATGGGATATAGTTACTGAATCCGACGATGCGATTATGCCCGGTGGTTTCAATTTGATTATTTTGGAAATGCCGAAAGACGATCTTCGCGATAATATACAAATTGTTTGTCCAACTCATTCTTCTTCCAATAAATTGTATGATAATTCAAAAGAAACGATAATGATATTAAAACAATCTGATAAAAATGGAACGCATTATGATATGATATGCGGGTATGCTAAAAAAGAAATCAATATAGTTAAAGCATTTCGAGAACAAAATACACCTTCCAACATAAAATATGTTCTAAATATCATTCAAAAAACGACAAACAAATATTGCGCACCATTACCGGGATTGCCTACACAATATGATTTCAAGAAAAATATACGTGCATTGGAAATCGGACAATTACTGAAATTGGCTAATTATTCCATTAAATATCAGGTTCTCAATTATCAAGGAAAGGTGGTAGGATTCATTGTCTATAAAGAAACGGAGGAACAAATGGGACAAAATGTATATATCCCTACATATCCATCAGCTCCTATTTCGAATATACCTGAAAAATGGATGGATGATGATACATTATGGGCAGATTATGCAACAACCCGAGAACAACTATTAAGTGTTCATAAAGAAACTGGAGGTAAAGTCATGTGTTTTCCTAAAATGAAATTGTTGGATGATGGAATGGTTGTAGGGATTATTACAGAAACCAATCAGTTTGTTCCTATATCACCGATTTCGGAGAATATTTGGGATGATGGAGTTATACCAATTCATAATCATAGCTATTTAGTAAAAGATTCCGAAGACATACGGTCGGCTGTAAATAATATCAACAAAAATGTCTCTTATTTGGAGGCAGATACGGTTATAACAACGTCGCAAACGGAAGATAAAGAACGCCAATCCGTTGTTAGTAAAATAGATTTAGAGACTAGGTATTACACATTTTTCCGAAGTGTTATTCGTAAATTATTAATGGATTATGATAATCGAGCAATTCGCACAGAAATAATCGATATTTTAGATAACCGAGTTCTCACATATAAAGAAAAATTGGGTAATATGATAATTGCGTTGCGCAAGTTAGTAGGTAATCGTATAACATTTGCATATATGCCAGAAGACGCGTTGAATACTATAGCAAAACAGTGTATGAACACGAGCGGAAAAGGAGAAATGGTCTGCTTTACGGATAATGAAAATGGTAAAATTATGATACCAAATACTCATTTATTGGATAGTCAAGTTTCAAATGAACAAATATACTATGGCAGAATGGCGGATGAGTTGATTCGATATACACGTATTAAGTTGTTTATGTTGAGTTCCACTTCCTATTTGAATATCGGTAATAGTGAATATGTAATTTATGATAATGAATTGTTATTATTACAGTCACTATTGAATGCGGATTATTTTAAAGATATAGTGGAGTTTAATGATAATAAATATTTGAAAAACATTAATTACCAAACTGCGGTTCCTATGTTTTCACAAAAATATCAAACCAAACCTATAACTGTAGAAGAACAACAAAGAATCGATGAGACGAATGTTGATATAAAAACTACAATAAATATGGATTATGTAAAAGAAAAACTGAAAAACGTGCAAGGTCATCCGACTATGAGTTTGTGGGGTAAATTGTTTCGAACAACTTCGGATGAATATAGATTTTATGCAACACCTCAAAGTAGTTTTTACATGATGATTTATATTTTAACTATGAATGAGATTGACAGAGGGGATGAACCGGAGCCATATAGTATCGATTATGTAAAAGATATTTTACTCAAAGCATATTCTACTTATTTAGTCCTACCCGGATATAAGGAAAAAATACTGTCTATTTTAGGTATTCAAGGAAAAGCCAAATTGTTTAGGGGAAATGCAACATTTGAACAAGTTGTGAAAAGTGATAGTTATTATATAACCGACTTGGATATATGGATGTTGGCAAATGCGTTGGATCTTTGTATTGTTCTATTTTCATCTACTACTATAAAGTCATTGTTTTATGAAAAAATAGATTGGCTCATAATGGGTGGAAATGTTAATAAAGATACATATTATTTTATACGTTCTCCTATAAAAAATACGGAAATGGAATATCAACTAATATTACCAGGTGTAAAAATAACATCTCCGCAAATGACATTGTTTCGTAGTTTGTATCAAGCTGAATCTATACGAAGTCCCTCACAGAAACCATCTCTCCATTTACAAACATTGGATAAATATTTAGAGAATTATAAACCTGGCCCGAAAAAATAAATCATAGTTTTGAACACTTACACTCGTTCATCGTTGCGGCGTTCTCTCATAAAGAAAATTGAAATATTTTCAGTAAAGTATTTCAATGATAAATAGTTAAACCAGTTATTATATGATAATCTATAATGTCATTAAACACTACAACATATTCGAATAATACTCGAAAGCATGCAGGTGTTACTTGTTCGGACGTTTTCGGATATAATTTGTTCGCAAAATACTGTATTATTCCTAAAACAGTTATTCGGTGCAAAACCAAAACGTCTATTGTGCATAAGCGATTGGAACTATTCTTTCAACGTCATATAAGGTATGATTATTCAGAAGATCGGTATATTTATACAGTTACGCGAATAAATCGCACCGGGTCGGAAGATGATTATATGGAAATAACCTATACCCAGTTCTCCAGTATTTACGATAGTCCTATGAAAGAAATTACTATAAACAAGCCTTCGAAAGTAATTTGTATAACTGACAATTTCAGCGAAAAAGAAAAATATCGTTATCAATATAAGGTTTCTTTAGCATAACCAATCTATACAAACTAAAAAACAAACCAACCATAAAAAACAAAAACAAATTACACCGAGCGAAAAGAAAAATGAGACAAAAACATAATTATTACTTATATATTTTATAACTATGTTTCAAGTAATTTGTTAAATGTTCCTTTGTTATTTTAGTTTCTAATATTTCCTTTATTGTATTATAAATATCTTCATATGTATTTGGACTTTTCTTTTTTATGTAATGTTTTAATTGACTGAAAAACTCTTCAATACT
>Ga0214921_10003036_pt1 | contig 26373 bp, 26 predicted proteins | sample LL1505_MetaG_FD_177992 | JGI IMG/M metagenome (GOLD analysis project Ga0214921, IMG submission 177992) | Freshwater microbial communities from Lake Lanier, Atlanta, Georgia, United States - LL-1505 | ecosystem: Environmental > Aquatic > Freshwater > Lake | place: USA: Georgia | collected... | reverse complement strand
TCCCCACTGACGGGAGTTGGCATCTATTCGCAATGCATTCGAGGTATCCATAACGGGCTCCTTTAGTTTGATCTGTCTGTGCTTTTTCCTTTTGTTAGCAATAGCGAGAAAGTGATTGGCTGGCTCTTTAGACCTGTTTTGTTAAGCTCAATTGAAAAATTGAATGTCAAGAAACCGGCCAATCGTTTTATACAAAGCAAAAGTGATGCCAACTTTTAGATGGCACTCACCTGCCCATACTCAATCTGCTTTGATGTTCCGGGTTTCGATCAATTTCTTCCAACGGGCGAATTCTGTTGCTTGGTATGAGGTGAATTGTTCTGGGGTGTTTCCCACGATTTCAAATCCTAATTCGAGTAGCTTAGGCTTGACTTGAGGGTCATTCAGGCTTGAGACGATGGCTGCATGTAGCTTTGCTTTGAGATCAGAGGGTAAACCCTTGGGTGCGGCAACAGCCTGCCATGAATACACATTGGCCTCTTTGATACCCAACTCGTCCAAGGTAGGCACATTGGGTAGTAACGGAGAACGCTTGGCACTGGTAATGGAGAGTGCACGCAACTTACCTGCCAAGATTTGAGGCATGGCGGTATTCACGTTCATGAAAGAAGAATCTACCTGACTGCCTAATAAGTCTGTCATAACGGGGCCCCCGCCTTTGTAAGGCACATGGATGCCAGTGGTACCCGTCTGCAGCCAGAACAATTCGGCGGTAAGGTGGTCACTGCTTCCGTTGCCAGAAGAAGCAAAAGTCATTTTTTCTGGATTGGCCTTCAAATAAGCAATAACTTGCGCCATGGTTTTATGTGGCGAATTAGCAGGCACAACCAATACGTTGGGTGCTTGTACGGCAATCGATATGTAGTCGAAATCTTTGAGCGGGTCGTACGCAACCTTTTGCAACAAATGCGGCGCTATGACAAACGGCCCTAGGGAAGAGACAAATAAAGTATGTCCATCTGGCGGTGCTTTGGCAACAATGGCCGCACCAATGGTTCCCGTCGCACCTGCTTTGTTGTCGGTAATAAAGGTTCCACCAAATTTTTCTTGGAGTTTGGGCGCCAGAGTTCGCGCAATTAAATCTGTTGAACCACCAGGTGGGAACGGAACAATGATGGTGACAGGCTTATCTGGCCAAGCACATGCGCTTGATAGGCACAAACTTGTCAATAAAGTTGCTAGAAATTTATTCATAGTTTTCTCCAATGTTTCTTTGGAGATTATGGATAAATTGCTAACTAGGGTTAACCTCTAGCAGGGCTAGTATTTTGAGTGGCACAAGATGATTTAAAGTCAAAAAGTGATTTTGAAAACACTTGAAGGAATAACATATGTTGAAAAAAACCCTTACTATAGTTGCCACTATCGTTGCTTTCTCTGCTTTAGCTGCGGACCCCGCAGTGAAAAAGTCTGACAGCGGCATTTGTCATGATGCCTCGAGCAGCTCTTATGGCAATACCAAGAAATTCACTCCATTCAATACCATCGACGAATGTGTAAAAAGCGGGGGAAAGTTACCTGCTGGTGCCAAAGTACCTGCTCCTGCCGCAGACCCAGTTAAAAAGTCTGATTCAGGTATTTGCCACGACAAGAGCAGTCCTCACTATGAAAAAACCAAAAACTTCACGCCCTTCAATTCCATGGACGAATGTGTGAAGAGTGGTGGTAAGCCGCCTAAGAAGTAACCCTTATATTGGGTCAACACGCAGCCCATGTCGGTTGAGTCAACCGTTAATTTTTTGGTGATTTGAGGCGCTGGCTCCTGTGGCTTGGCCTTTGCGACAGGTTCAACTTTGGCTGGAACTTGACCCTGTGCAGGCTTGGGCACAGCTTCGCTAGCAACAGGCTTACCTGTTACTGGGGAAAGTTGTAGATCTCCAAGCGCCAAATTCACAGCAATCCTCCGAATACATTCCTCGATAGCTCAGTCGGCAGAGCGCCAGACTGTTAAGGTCTGCGGCAATAGACAGACCCCCAAAATTTACGTAAAAAAGTATTTTCAATTAAAAAACTTATAAGTCACATTTAACCTAAAGTTTTAATTAGAAGGTTATAAAAATAAACGATTTTTCAAAAGTTGCAAAAAGCAACTTTTCCATGGCTTAAGCTAAATTTGACTATTCGGTCGACGTGCAAAATTAATTTATCACTTACCTTTCCAAATAGGCTTTCTCTTCTCAGCAAAAGCAAGTGGTCCTTCTATGGCATCTTGGCTTTTAAGCATAAGTTCAGCAAGGGCGTACTTCGCTTTCATTGCCTTTTTCAATTCAGGTGTTTGAAGGCTCTGCAACATTACCTGTTTTGATGCTTGCACAGCAAGGGGCGCGCACTCCAATATTTCATTCGCAAGCGCTTTAGCAGCTGACATGAGCTTGCTGTTGGGTACTACCTGATTGATGAAACTAGTTCTTAGAGCCTCTTGAGCGCTTATGCGTTTTCCGGTGAGGATCATCATCATTGCATCCTTCATTGACATCTCTCGCGCCATTCGCTGCAATGCACCACCACCAAGCGCAGCAAGCCCTACCCTAGGCTCAACCAGTCCGAATTCGGCGTTCTCTGAGGCAATTGCCAAGTCGCAGGCTGCAACAATTTCTGCACCACCGCCAAGACACAAACCATTGACTGCCGCTATGACAGGTTTGTAAAGATCAAATCTAGTCGTAATCCCACAAAAACCACCAGGCGGTTTACGGTGATCGTTCGTTCGGGACAACTCCTTGAGGTCTGTTCCTACACAGAACGCCCGATCACCAGCTCCAGTAATGATTGCGACGTGCATATCTGGATCAGCCGCATACAAATCGAATACATCATTTAATTCGAAATGAGCGGATGGATTCATCGCATTAAGTACTTCCGGCCGATTAAGCGTAATGGTCAAAATATGATCACTACGCTCGACCTTGCAGTACTGAAAGCCGGAATCGGATTTTTTCATTAGTAATTACTTTGAAGGCTTCAATATCTCGACGACTTGAGGTTTTCCATTCACGACTTTGACAATGAAACTTTCCCTATCCAAGTCACCTTTTTCGTCGTATTTCACATCAAACAATATCCCAGGGTAGTCTTTAACTGAAATGCTAGCCCCATGCATTGCAACAGCAAAGGCTTTAGGGTCGATTTTTCCAATCTTGTCGAAAATCGCTTTAGCAGCGTGCATGCTCGTGTAACCTTTCATTGCATTGTGATCTGCTTTACTTTTATATTCCGCGAAATAACGCTTAGCGAATGCTTGAACTGGTGGATTCGGAGCATCAGGTGTCAAACCAACGTGCGCTACTACGCCATTTGCAGCATCACCAGCCAACTCGATCACTTTGTCATTGGCTAATGTTGTCTCACCAATGACAGGCTTGTCATAGCCTTGTTTCTTTAACTCTTTAAGCAAACGTGCAGACTCCTCCTCATTCGAGTAAGCAAACAAGGCCTCTGCACCGGATTGCTTAGCTTTTATAACTGCACTTGAAAAATCAATTTGCCCAACATCCGTCGAAATGTCTGCTAAAACTTTAATGTTGGCCGCTTCAAAACCTTTCATCACCATGTCTCGTCCGCCTTTACCAAAATCGTTATTCACATAAATGATGGCGATAGTCTTAGCTTTGACAATTTCCTTTATATAGCGAACAACCTTAGGCATAGCTGATGCTTGTGTAAAGGAGGCTCTAAAAACATAAGGATTTCCTTGCTGTGTAATCGCTGCGGCTTCTCCTCCGATCATGTTCGGAATTTCAGCACGTCGTGTCTCAGCCATGCTGACCAAGATAGAACCTGAATACACCGGCCCCATCACTAACGGTGCACCCATATCTATTGCTTTTGAAGCAAGGGCTTTTGACACCCCAGGCTGGGTTTGCGTATCCCAAGATGTGTAATTAATTTTTCGACCAAGAATGCCCCCAGCAGCGTTGATCTCAGAAACAGCGAGTTTTACTCCGTTGTCGTAATTTGTTCCTGCGGTTGTGCCCGAGCCAGAGAGCTCAACAATTCCGTAAATTGGAATGGGTTGCGCAAAACCAATGACATGAGCACCAATGAGTGCCAGTGTCACAGTTGCAATACGAATTATTTTTTTCATGTTATCTCCTTTGTGTTGTTAAACGTCTTACTACTACTCAATACCGATAGACCAAATTCCTGAGCACCACAATCTCACTCACTTAGAAAACAAAACACCTTCTGCTTGCATTTTTTTAATTTGCTCTTCTGAGTAACCAAGTTTTTGAGCTATCAACGCGTTGTGTTGCCCAATATCTGGAGCAACCCGTTTCATTGGTTCATTGGTGTCGCAATCGGAAAAGCGGAAGGGTAGATTTGGAAAATGCAACTTACCGTATCTGGGATGTTCTTGCTCCAAAATCATCCCCCGTGCTTTTATTTGTGGATCGTGTATGACTTCATCGATTCGTTGAACTTTGGCACTCGGAATATCGATTTCATCTAAAAAGGCTAAGACTTCTTTTACAGTGCGCGCCGCCGCCCAAGGTTTCACAATACTAAGAATCTCTTCTCGGCCTTGGTTTCGTCCATTTAGCGTGTGAAATCTTACATCGCTACCAAAACCAATGGGGCCACCATGGGTCTCAATAAGTTGTGCAAAACGCTTCCAAGCATCATCAACCTGTGCGGCAATAACCAAATCACCATCTTTTGCACGAAACACTCCATACAAAGTTGAAGTTGGCATATCGTGGCCAGTTTGAACAGGAACAACCCTGCCGCCTGATAACGTGTAACACTGAACTGCGTATTCATGCATGGACACCAAGGTATCGTAGAGTGCCATATCGATATGTTGCCCTCTGCCTGAGTTGACACGTCCCAACAAGGCCGCATTGATTGCTGCGACAGCATGGATCCCTGTGTACATGTCACCCAATGAAATACGTAACAAAGGCGGTGCTTCACCCGGATTTCCAACCATTTGCATGATGCCGCTTTTGGCCTCAGCGATAAGACCAAACCCTGCTCTATGGGAGTCTGGCCCTGTATGTCCGTATGCAGAAATTGAGCAATACACTAATTTTGGATTTCGCTCGGATAACTCTTTGTAGCCAAGTCCTAACTTATCAAGCGCTTTTGGACGGTAGTTTTCAATGAAGACATCTGCATTGTCGCAAAGTTTCTGCATGAACTCTTTGCCGCATGGATCACGCATATTGACACTGACGCCTTCTTTACCCATATTGAGTTGCAAAAAATAACCGCTTTGTTGATCGTCAATTACGTGGGAGTGCTGTCGCCCTGCGTCTCCTTCACCAGGACGCTCAACTTTAATGACTTCAGCCCCCATCGCAGCTAGGCACCGACCTACATAGGGTCCAGCCAAAAAGTGGCTGTAGTCGATAACGCGGATCCCTTTGAGCGGTAAATCTTGCATTAGTAGACCCCTGGGCGACGTGGAATCATGAGTCGATGCTCACCTTTGTGAACAACCTGCCCGTGTTGGTTAATTAACTCTGATGGCAAGATGACGATTCCCCAACCAGGACGACTTTTGCTGGCTCTCAATCCAGTGACGCTGAATTTGACGTGCAGCACATCGTTAATCTTGATTGGTAGCAAAAAATCCCAAGTCCAGCCAAGTGACATTCCAGGCAAGAAACGGTATTCACTTTGCGTCTTCAATCCATCGGCAATCGATAGCCCCAATAACCCATGCGCAACACGCGTCCCAAAAGGGGTGGTCTTTGCATAGTCTTCATCGATATGAACTGGGGTGTAATCACCCGTCAATACTGCATAAGCATTGATACGTTCTTCGGTAACTTCATACTGAGGGCTGATACAAATATCGCCCTCTTTTGCATCATCCCAATATTTTTCAGGAGTGCTGAATTGGATTACAGGTGGTGTGAGTTTCATCGTTCTTATCTCGCGCGGGGATTTACCGAAAGGGCTTGCGCAACGCTGCCTGGCGCTGCTTGAATCAACTCCACCGCAAGTCCATCTGGCAACTGAAGCCAGTTGCAACCTTGCGGCAGTTGCTTAACACCCCGCTTTTGCGCCTCAGCGATAGCACTATCAAGGTTATCCACCATGACGCCAAGGTGGCCAAGCCACCCAGATTCGTCTGAAGGTGGAGCTTCAAAATCAGGCGTAGCCATAAATTGCAAGCCGCCTAAAGTCCAGTATTGGCGAGGGTTATCGATTGGTCCATCCACCTCTCTGACGTCCATTCCAAGGACCTCATAAAAAAACTTAATATGCCAATGAATATCTTTCACGCGAATCGCTACATGCTCAACATAGGCTTTATTCGTATAGGTCATGCCGTATCTTTCTAATTTAAAGTCTGAAATAAACCACGCTCAATTCCTTTCATGCAGGCCACGAGCGTTTTATTGACGGGAGTCGGAACACCAAGTTGACTGCCCCAGCGCACAACAGCGCCATTGACAAAATCAATCTCTGTAATAGAGCCCTTTTCTAAACTCTGAAGCATGGATGCTTTGAATTCATAAGGTAGCCCAGCTGCTGCTTTGATCCAAGGTTGCTTGGGATCAGTGACAGAAAGCTTGATGCCTTTGGCATCAGCCACAGCCATTGCTTCAGCAATAGCAGCAACAGCACAGTCTTGAACTTCGGGTAATTTGTAAAGCTCTCCATAGGACAGTCGCGTAATGCCACTCAAAGCGCCTGTAGCCACGTTGACCAAGAGCTTGTCCCATATGGTTCCTAATATGTTTTGGCTAACAAAGGTCTGCAAACCAACTTGGTTAAACACCTCAGCAACCTGAGTCACCCGAGGTGATATTTCACCGTTAAGCTCACCAATATGGGTGTCCTTGCCTTTTGTACCTAAGATGATGTGACCAGGCCCAATCATCACGCCACCGGCATAGGTCTTACCAGCTAGCACATGTTCTTGTCCCACGGCTTGAGCCAAGATATCTTCATGGCCTAGACCATTTTGCAATGAAAGAACAACCGTATCTTTAGTCAAAATAGACTTTGCTGATTCGATAGCTTCCTTGGTGTGAAATGATTTAACAAGAACGATGACTAAATCAACAGCACCAGTAGCCGTGTTCACGCGAGAACAAGTTGTGGCAGCGTGAACTTTGACATATCGATCAACACCTTCTTCACGAACTTTCAAGCCATGTTGAATCATTGTGTCAACATGCTCTCGTCCGCGGTTAATCAACCACACCTCATGACCGCCTTCAGTAAGCACGGCTCCCAATGCGCACCCTAAAGCGCCTGCACCCAGCACAATAATTTTCATGTAGCAAATGTTAGAAAGAGCTACTTATTTTGTCTATGCAATGAATGCAATAATCAACATTGCATATTTCAATAATATAAATGTGAAGCATTGCTAATGCCAAAAGCCGAATCGCCAGAAACTATTTCCTTTACATCGGACTTATTCGATGCAAAGTTGTTGCGTCTCTTTGATTTGCTTCATCACACGGGAAGCGTTACACGTGCAGCTGAGGATCTGGGATTGAGCCAACCCACAGTCAGCATATGGCTCGCGAAGCTTAGGAAGCAGTTTAATGACCCGCTGTTTGTTAGAACTAGCGAAGGGATGCAACCAACTCCTCGCGCAGATAACTTAATTGACACGGTGCGAAATGCTTTGGAGTCATTTCGTCAGCTCTCAGAGTCTGAACCAGTTTTTAATCCTGCCACAGCAGAACGTAAATTTCGCATATGTATGACGGATGCCAGCCACATCACATTGCTGCCTCAGCTACTTTAGCAGGTTCGATTATTGGCACCCAATGTTCGACTAGATGCTGCACGCATTGATTCAGAAATGCCAATTGCCCTTCAAACTGGAGATGCTGACATTGCAATTGGTCTTGTTCCACAACTGGAAGCAGGCTTTTATCAACAGACATTATTTACCCAGGATTGGGTTTGTTTGACTAATAATGATCATCCTCGAATTGGCAAGTCAATTACTCTTAAACAATACAAAGAAGAAGCTCATGTTCTGATTGCAGCAGGCACTGGGGCCGTTTTACAAAGTGAGGCCCTTAAAAGACAGCGCATCAATCGTCGGGTGTTGCTAGAACTTCCAGGATTTCTTGGTCTACCCTCGATTCTTGCAAATACAGATTTAATCGTCACACTGCCAAGACAAATTGGAGAAACGCTGGCTCGTCTTGGAGGGCTCAAAGTTATAAATTGCCCAATCTCAATTTCATCATTCAAGGTTAAGCAACACTGGCATGCTCGCTACCACAATGATCCTGCGAACCGTTGGCTTAGAGGCCTGTGTGCGGACTTATTCCTTCGCTCTACGCCCAAAATCCCAACAAACAACAGTTCGCAAACCTAATTCCAATTTAATGACTTGTGAGTCTGCCCCATCCTTTTAAAATTTCTGCACATCAAATTTTGGGCTACAAATAAAACCCCCTGTTTAGAGAAACCACACGGGGTTGTTGTTTTTAGAATAAAAATCTAGGCAACAAGCCAAGCCACCAAATTAATTTGTTACAATATCGGGCTAGCAAAATTTAGAGTCTGTAGCGCTGGAAAAGCTCCAACCTACGCTAGATTTACTTGCAAAAAACCGAATATATTCCTCGATAGCTCAGTCGGTAGAGCACCGGACTGTTAAGTCCGCGGCAAGAGACAAACCCCCAAAATTCCTTTAAAAAAGTCTTTTAAATTCAACGGCTTACAAGCCATATTTAACCTAAAGTATCAATTACACGGTTATTACACGAATAGTCTGTAGGTTTCTCACATTATGAGAAGTTACATAATGAAACTTTTCCGTCGCTAATTCAACTTTTGATAATGCCGACGTCATTTTTACTTCGCCCTACTAACCTGGTTGCAAAGTCCAAAAACTGAGATTTCGGGTTTACTAACTTTTACATTTTCTTAATACTAGAAGAATCCGTCCACTACGTCGGGGCTCTTTACTAATAGGTTGCCCAACCTGCGCAACCGAAACTAAATTTGTGTGAATTCCAACTACCTGCTGCATTTGCTTAGGCTTGTAGCTTTTGAAGATTTACATGACACACGAAATTCAAATCGCACCCAACACTTTTCTGAGCACTAAAGTAAAACGACGAATCCCATTGTGCGGGATTGAGTTTGACGAAGACTTTCTAAGCGAGCTAGTGAGTAAGCATATGCGCGACTTTCAAAAGCACGCCCGCCCAACGCTAAGCACTGCATTCGAGATCTATATGCGCGAGAACACCTCGTCTCACAGGCGCAAGTTCCAAACTAACGCCAATCAGTACTTCAACACCTTTACAAAGCTCTTCGGAGATTTGTATCTTGATGAGCTGCGACATTGGCACATTACCCAGTACCGCGACCATTTGCTAGCGAAGGGCTTGCACCCTAATAGTGTTCGCAAACACAACAACATCTTGAATGCCATGCTCAATATGGCCTTCAAGCATCTAGATATTGATCGCTTGAGCCCGTTTAGAAGTTTGAGCATTCGTGGTGAGGGAGAAAATACCCGCCCTATTCCAAACATCACTCGCGAGTTACTTCTACAGGTCAAGGCTCATTTACTGGCTTGGCCGACCCCAGCCAAGATGGTGGGACTCATTCAGCTCAATACCGGCATGCGTATTTCTGAACCCAGTATGGCTAGATTCGATGACTTGGTACTTGACCATGACATTCCTCACCTGTGGGTACGTAAGAATTCCATTACTGATCGCAAGACAAGGGCAAGTATCAGAGCGGTACCTTTACTAGGCGATTCATTGGAAGCGGCAAAGGAGCTCCATAAACGAGCTAAAAGAGTTAACAGCGAATGGCTTGTTCCCCAATATGCAAGTGAAATAGGTGGAACCACTTGTTCTGCAACGCTCAATAAATCAATGAAACCTTTCGGATTTAGGAGCCATATGTTCAGGCACGCCTTTGTAGATAGATTGAAAGCCTGCAATGACATTCCCCTCCCCCTGGCAGAAAGCATTACTGGGCATGGGCGCGTTCAATCTGACTTTGCTGTTTATGGAAGCGTCGGATACACGCTCGAGCAAAAAGTCGAAGTGATTCGTAAAGTGCTCGTTTAAGAGTCGAAAAAAAGCCCCAACAGTTTTGCTGCTGGGGCTGTAATTTTTTGGATACTGGCTGGGGAGTCGAACTAGCCAAAGTTTTAGGGGATTTACCGCTATACGAAAAACCAGTTGCAAATTGCAATTTTTTACTCAATCAAACGTAAAAAGTCACACGCTTGAACTTCTAGCGTCAAAACAAGCTGGCATTTCGATTAGTCGGTTTTCTTAAAGAAAAAACCTAATGAAAACATGAGGTTAGAAACACTTATCCCAATAAAGTACTAATTACACAGTTGGATTTGACTGATTTTTCAAAAATTGTAAATTACAATTTTTCCGAAGCACAAGCAACTTTTACAATTGGTCATTGCTTTTTTACTCAACAAAAACAAACTTATTCATTTGGCTGAAATTTAGAATTTCAGCTCAACGTCATTCGAGATAGAGCCCAACTACAAAGCGACTCGTTTGATGGTGTTTGCAAAGTGAATTTGAATGGCTCTGGCGATTCTCTTACTGTCCCGCAGTCCTAGAGCTTGAGCAACTTCCTCGTGCTCAGCCAATGCATCGCTCCAATTCTCAGGGATGTTGTTACCACTGTACCTAAGACTTCTCATTCGTTTGCTGAGTGTGGCGTGAACCATAGATAGTGTTTCGTTATTTGCCATACTCACTATGCCATCGTGTATTTTTTGGTTCAAATCGAAGTACGCTGGTCTTTTTCCTTTTTCGTAAAGTAATTTCATCTTTTCATGCAAGGACAAAATATGATCAATTTCAGTCTGATCTGCCTTGCATGCCTTTTGAGCTGCAAAAGTCTCTATCAATGACATAACTTCAAGCATGTCAGCAGCATCTTTAGTGCTGAACTTCTTAACTATGGCGCCCCTAAGTGGCAAAAGCTCCACTAATCCTTCTGAAGCAAGCACCTTAAGTGCCTCTCTAATTGGAGTTCGAGAAACGCCCAAGTCTTGGCTGATTTGTAACTCGGGGACACGATCTCCAGGTTGAATTTTCGACTCCACAATCAATTGGCGAACGCGCTCAGTTACCTCCGCATGTAGAGATGTTCGCGAAATTGGTTCTTTTTTATTCATTTGTATCCAAGGGTAAAAACTAATAAAGATTTTAGCCAATTAATACAATACTGTAATCTGTAATTACGGATTACGGAACTCTTAATGTCCAAACTAACAATTGCCCTGTTTTCTGGAGATCCAGCTGGAATTGGTCCAGAACTAACCCAAAAGTTATTGCACCATCTTGAGAAGACAAATGATGTTGAAATTATTTTGATCAGTCAAAAAGACCTGATCAAGACAAATAAAAAGGTCACTTGGCACTCATGGTCGGGATTGAACTCCTCCAAATTCAATCCAAGTGAAATTAGCCCAAAAAATGGCGCATACATGATTGCTGGTTTAACCGAAGGCGTGAAATTAGTCAACGAAGGTATGGCAGATGCATTTTGTTTCGCGCCTTTGAACAAAAGCGCATTGAGACTTGGGGGCATGCAACAAGAGGACGAGCTACGATGGTTTGAAGATCTTCTTAAATTTCAAGGTGTTTGTGGGGAGTTAAACGTACTCGAGGAGTTATGGACTGCGCGTGTTACATCGCATGTTCCTCTTAAAGACGTTAGTAACCTATTAACAGAACAAAAGGTTGCTGATGCAATTGAAATGATTGCAAAAGCACTTCATGCTTCAGGTAAACGTGCCCCAAGGATCGCAGTTTGTGGGCTTAATCCCCACAACGGTGATAACGGTAACTATGGAGATGAAGAGATAAAAATAATTGCACCTGGTATCGGTTTGGCTAATGCTGCAGGATATCCTGCAGATGGTCCATTTCCTGCAGATACTGCATTTGTCCGAGCGATCCGCAAAGATGGAAATGGGTATGACGGCGTAGTAACCATGTACCACGATCAAGGCCAAATCGCCATGAAACTAATGGGATTCGAAAAAGGGGTAACGGTACACGGTGGCCTGCCAATACCAATTACTACTCCAGCGCATGGAACAGCTTATGACATCGTTGGTAAAGAAATTGCCAACCCACAAGCAATGATGAATGCGTTTGAATTGGCATGTCGAATGGGCTTACATCACCAACAACAAAAATCTGCAACTTCTATAGTCTGACAGGGATTTAATTATGAAAAAGATTATTTACTCACTTGCTGCTTTGTTAACTTTCACTACGTTTACGAGTGCGCAGACCACCTACCCCACCAAACCCGTAAAACTAATGGTTGGTGCAGGCGCTGGTGGTGGTACCGACATCATTGCCCGCATGTTGGCCGAAAAAATGACGGATTCACTAAAAGGTACTTTTATAGTTGAAAACAAACCCGGCGCTTCAAACACGATAGCTGCAGAACTCACTGCTAAAGCGCCGCCAGATGGACATACTCTCTTAGTTGCAACCAATACAGGTCAAGCGATTGCACCCCATCTAATTAAATTAAGTTTCGATCCTATGAAGGATCTAACGCCGATTGCACTGGTAGTAACGGTTCCTAACGTTTTGGTTGTAAGCACCTCTGTCCCAGCTAATACGGTTAAAGAGTTAGTGACGTTAATGAAAAATAAACCCGAAGAATTCAAATATGCATCTTCAGGCGTAGGAAGCACGCAGCACATCGCTGGCGAGGGTTTTGACATTGCCGCTGGCGTCAAAAGTATTCATGTCCCATACAAAGGAAGCTCGCAAGCTCACCTAGACGTGATTGCGGGAAATGTTCAAATCATGTTTGACACAACGTCGTCTGCAATGGGACAAATTAAGGCTGGAAAATTCAAAGCTCTTGCGGTTACAGCTGCGCAAAGAAGTTCAGAACTACCAAACGTTCCCACTCTGGCTGAGGCTGGCGTTACTGGTTTTGAGATGAGTACTTGGTACGGGGTATTTGTTACAACTGGAACGCCCCCAGATGTAGTTGCTAAGTTGCAAACCGAATTAGCGAAGATCATTAAACTTCCTGATGTACAGGCAAAGTTAAAAGGTCTAGGTGGAGAGCCAGGTAACTTGAGCGTTGACCAATTCACTCAGTTAAACCGCCAAGATTTTGAAAGATTTGGCAAATTGATACGTCAAGCGAATATAAAAATGCAGTGATTTTTCAAATTTAAACAACTCTCAAGCCAATATCCAAACTACCTAATTACAGAATTTATTTTCTAAGCCTTAGGGCCGAACATAAAAAAAACCCTACGAAGGCTAACCTCGTAGGGCTGTTGTTTATAGTTAGAAATTAACGTCTTAAGCTGGTTCGCCAAATTTATTTGTTACAATGCTCACCTAGCGAAAATTACATGCATTTGTTGCTGTTGGCACTGTCAAAAGAACACGTAATTTGCTCGCTAAAACCAAATATATTCCTCGATAGCTCAGTTGGTAGAGCACCGGACTGTTAATCCGTAGGTCCCTGGTTCGAGCCCAGGTCGAGGAGCCACTCTAAAAAGCACTGATTAATTCAGTGCTTTTTTCTTTTCTGGACAGTTTTCTGTCTTCCAACGAGCCAGGGAGTGACTTTTGACTCGTTGTTATTGCACATGTATTGCACGTCAATTGCGATTTTTAGTCAAGCTATCCAACCTTACTGGCAAGACATATGTCTAAGCAAATTTCTTTATCCAATGCTCGAGCTTGGGCTGCAAATTTAATGCTAGTGCTTGGTCTGTAAATCCTGTGCGTAAGCGGCGATAGAGGATGTCGTCAACGCTACAGGCGGATTCATCTTGCATTGCGCTTTTAACGATTTTTTGTATTTGTTCGTCGCTCCATTGCCCTTGCGTAAGCCATGCATTGTCAAGCAAGGGGTTGGGACTGAGAGCAATTTGATCAGTGCTACATGGTTTACTTTTCGGCAAAATTCCATGAACGATTGCTGCATCCAAGGCATCTTGTGCCATACGACGATAAGTGGTCCATTTGCCCCCGACCACACGCAACGTGCGATCTGCTACTCGTTCAACAAGATGAGCTCGTGAAAATTGAGAAGATTTTTTTCCTGCCCCTGGCATTCGAACCAACGGACGGTACCCAACAAAACTTGCTGTGATTTGCGCTGCATCGAGCGGTTTTTTCAAGGCTTGGCTGGAAGTTCGCAGCAACCAATCAATGTCATCTTGTGGTGCTGTGTCGCTGTAATCTGGGCAGCTGACGCTGATGTCAGTCGTTCCAATCAAGGTGTGGCCAAGCCATGGCAGCATATAGAGCACACGGCCATCTGGGGTTTTAGGCAGCAAGACGCCACTAGAAAGGCCAATATCTCTCAAAACAATGTGACTCCCTCGCGCCACAGCAACTCGCTCCCCACTCCATGCGCCCGTCGCAAAAATAGTGCATCGGGCGCGTAAGGTGTGTTGTGCAGAGTTGTCCTTTCGGGTGAGACTGACCAAATCAGAACCGTCATCGGCTTGACCATTCATCTCAGCACGACAGTAATTCATCAAAACTGCACCCCGCTGCCTAGCGCTACTAGCAATTGATTGCGCCAAACGGGCATCGTCAAAAAGCCCATCAAAGTACTGGATGCCATGTGCCCTTGTTTTAAGGGCGCTTGCTTGTAAGCTAATCTCATCGGATGAGATGTAATGAGAACGACCCACATTGTGCCGACCAGCAAGTAGGTCGTATAGTTTGAGACCGCTACTGTAAAAAGCTGCATGTGCTAGCGATTCACAAGGTATAACAAAGGGCAATACACTGGCTACGTGCGGTGCATTAGCCAGCACAGTTGCCCGCTCATGTAGAGCTTCCTTGACGAGTGAAAAATCAAGTTGCTGCAGATAGCGCACACCGCCATGCAACATTTTTGAAGATCGAGAGCTCGCTCCACTGGCAAAGTCTTCAGCTTCTGCCAATACAACGCTGTAACCTCGTGCGGCTGCGTCCAGTGCTGTACCTAAACCTGTTGCGCCTCCGCCGACAACACAAACATCCCACGTGGGTTGATCTTGAATCGTTTGCCAAGTTCGGTCACGGCTCAAACCTTGGGCGCTTTTTGCAGCTTGGCCGTTGTTTGACTTTTGCATTTACCCCCAGCCTCGTGATTTTTCTACAGCAATGGCCCAGCGTTCTCGCTCTCGGCGGCGCCATGACTCACTGCCTGTCTCTGGTTCGAAGCGACGATCTACTTTCCAAAATTGCGTCAGTTCGTTCTGACTTTGCCAAAAGCCCGCAGCAAGGCCTGCCAGGTAAGCCGCGCCCAAGGCTGTTGTCTCAGTGATTTGTGGACGAACTACAGGGATCTGCAGCAAATTGGCTTGCGTTTGAAGCAGCAGATTGTTTTGACTTGCGCCTCCATCTACACGCAATTCCAAAATATCAGTATCAGATTGAGCTGATAAGTCTGCCGACATAGCGTATAAAACATCACAGACTTGATGAGCAATGCCCTCCAGCGCTGCACGGGCAATGTGACCTTTGTTACTGCCCCGCGTCAAACCAAGCAAGGTTCCTCGAGCAGAGGCATCCCAATAAGGTGCCCCCAACCCTGTATAGGCTGGAACAAGCATGACTCCACCGTTATCTGAAACACTACCCGCCAAAGTTTCCACATCGTTTGCTTGCGAAATAATGCCCAACTCATCGCGCAGCCATTGAATAATCGCCCCGGCCATAAAAACACTGCCTTCAAGGCAATATTGCATTGGATTTTGGGAAGCTGAGCTCAACTTCCAAGCCGTGCTACTCAGTAAATTGTGCTGCGACGACACGGGTTGCGGCCCCGTATTACAAAGCAAAAAGCAACCCGTTCCGTAAGTGTTTTTCACCATGCCAGGCTGCCAGCAAGCTTGACCGAATGCAGCGGCTTGTTGGTCACCTGCAATACCCATGATGGGTATGCCACCTAATTGGCGTGCAGGCCCGAACTCTCCACTACTTGGACGAACTTCAGGCAAAAGAGACGGTGGGATACGAAAAAGTTGGAGCAACTCATCATCCCATTGACCATTATGAATATTCCAAAGCATGGTGCGCGAAGCGTTTGAAACATCGGTGGCATGCACAGAGAGGAGATGACTTGAGTGTTGCTCACCCCGTGTGAGATTCCAAAGCAACCAACTATCTATGGTGCCAAAAGCCAATTCACCAGCTTCTGCCATTTCACGTGCCCCTGCCACGTTATCAAGAAGCCAAGCAACCTTACTGGCGCTGAAATAAGCATCTAAAACCAACCCAGTCTTGGCCTGAATCATCTCTGCATAGCCCGCTGATCGCAGACGTTGGCATTCTGGCGCTGTACGTCTGTCTTGCCAGACTAAAGCACGATGGATTGGCTGGCCCGTTTTACGGTTCCATATTAGGGTAGTTTCTCTTTGATTGGTAATGCCCAGCGTGATGATTGAATCAGTTGATCCCATTTGATCAATGACGGCTTGTGCCACACTGAGTTGGCTTTGCCAAATTTCCAGCGCATCGTGTTCGACCCAACCTGGTTGGGGGAAATGCTGTGTCAATGCCTTCTGTGCTTGGGCTACCACCTCACCGCGATGGTTAAAGACCATCGCTCTGCTGGAGCTGGTTCCCTGATCGAGGGCAAGAATGAACTGACCAGAAGAGTTCTTTGAGTGTGAGAGCATGTTTTGCAAATTACCGATTCAGAACAGACCTAAAAAAGATGGATGTGAACTGATCAATAGGCTCCAAACTGCGCATCAATTTTGACCTCAATATGGCGCCCTCCCAACCCACCCAGAAAAAACGAGACAGCGCCTGAGGGTCTTGCCCTTGCGCCAGTTCACCGACTTCGATGGCTTCACTCAGGCACATTGCAACGCGCTTCTCCCATGACACTAACACCCCCTCCAGCCGTTCACGAAACTGTGTATCTAGAGCTGCAAGCTCCTGACCAAGATTGCCGATAAGACAGCCACGCTTAAAGTCGAATTTCACCATGCCATTTTTTGCATTTACAGTGAAATTAACCAATCGCTGTAGCGGTGTTTGTGAAGTGTCGTCAAAAATACGGTCCATTTTTTTAGCGTAATACGCTTCGTAATTGTCAATTACGGCGTGTCCAAAATGATCTTTGCTTTTAAAGTAATAGTAGAAGGAGCCTTTGGGTACGCCAACACGTTTGAGAACTTCATCAATACCTGTTATTTGAAACCCGCGCTCAGTTAAAAGTTCGGTTCCACACCAAACCAAAGCGTTGCGAGTGTCTGAACGTGTTGAGGCGCGAATGCCGCTTTTGCTGGGACTCGACGCATCATGACTGATGAGGTTTTCTGACATGCAAGATTCTCCGATTGGCATTTGATTTTTTTACTAAGGCTTATTGGGGCCAGTAGCGTTTTTTTACCAATTTCTTGTAAAGCTTCCCTGTTGGCAAACGCGGTAGCTCCAAGTCGAAATCTATCGATCGCGGGCATTTGAAGTCTGCTAATTTTTCCCGACAAAATGTCTGTAGCTCTTCCGCTAAAGCTGGGCCAATATCGGATGCGTGAACTGGTTGTACAACTGCTTTAACTTCCTCACCCAAATCATTATTGGGAATACCGACAACAGCTGCGTCCATTACTTTCGGATGTTGTAGCAACACATTTTCGATTTCTTGGGGATAAATATTGACGCCACCGCTAATAATCATGAAGGCTTTTCGGTCTACCAAATAAAGATACCCTTGCTCATCGAGGTAGCCAATGTCACCCAGTGTCGTCCAGCCCAAGGAGTTACGTGTTTGTGAAGTACTGACAGAGTCATTGTGATAAATGAACTGAGGGCCATCTGAGAAATAAACAGCGCCTATCTGACCCACGTCTAACGGAATTCCTTCTTCATCACAAATATGCAGTTTGCCTTGTGAAGCACGACCCACCGACCCTTTGTGTTGCAACCACTCAGCGGGCGTGATACTACAAAAACCATTGTTTTCAGTCCCTGCATAGTATTCGTGCACGATTGGCCCCCACCATTCAATCATTTGTTCTTTAACATCAATTGGGCAAGGTGCAGCAGCGTGCACAGCCATTTTCATAGATGACAGATCGAATTTTTCACGTGTCGCTAGGTCAAGCTTGAGCAATCGCACAAACATAGTGGGTACCCATTGACTGTGAGTGATGCGGAATCGCTCAATGGTCTGCAGGGCCAGAAGTGCGTCAAATCGTTCCATGACCGTAACGGTCCCCCCCATTTTGATCACCGTCATGCTGTGACGCAGAGGTGCAGCATGGTAGAGAGGTGCGGTAGATAGGTAATGACTGTTGGCGTCGTATCCAAACAGAGGCGACAGCAACGTCACCAACATGGTTTGTTGGCCTGCAGCTGTCTTAGGCAATGGCCAAAGCACTCCTTTTGGCCGTCCAGTTGTGCCCGACGAATAAAGCATATCACCGCCTTGCAAGGGTTGTGCAATAGCAGAGGTCGGTTTTTTCGCGCATTGAGCAACCCAATCTCCATGCGCTCTTTGTTCAACACATGCACCTAAGCTCATGCATTGCAGTGAACTGGGTAGCTTGGAGAACAAATCTTGGTCAGCAGACTCCACAGTTGCCGAATAAACAAACAAGCGTGCACCGCAATCCCGAATGATGTATTCAATCTCGTCGGCTGTCAGGCGAGTACTTACCAGCGTGTAGTAGACGCCACTTCGATCCAAACCAAAGCAAAGCTCCAGTAATTCACGGCAGTTATTCATCAGCACGGCCACATGGTCGCCTGGAAGGATTCCTAAATCTGAAACCAAATGCGCAACTTGGTTTGCACGGTCTTCGAGTTGTGCGTATGTGACTTGCTCACCACTCTCGCACATCTGAAATGCAACTTTTTCAGGATCAACGTTGACAGGTTGAATAGGAATTAGCATCAAGCCCCCATTTTTAATGGGCAATACAGACTTTGCCGAACTGAGCACCGCTCTTCAAATACGTCATGGCTTCTTTGAGATCCTCGAATGCAAACACCTTATCGGTCACGGGCACGATCTTGTGCTGTGCCATTGCACGTAACATTGCCTCCATGCCATCACGGTGCCCAACGGTTACGCCTTGAAGACGAACTTGGCGAGTGATGATGTGGCCTAAAGAGGTGTTTACACTGCTTCCCGACAAGATGCCAATCATTGCCAAAGTACCGCCTGGACGAATGCAGCGAAGAGATTGTGGAAGTGTTTTTTCACCACCTAACTCCAAAATCAAATCGTAACCACGCCCCTCAGTAATCTCGCGGGTGGCTTTTGCCCATTCTGGCTGTTCACGGTAATTAATTACGGCATCAGCACCCAAGGCGACTGCACGATCCATTCGCTCGTCGCTTGAACTGATGACTGTGACATGTGCTCCTAAACTTTTGGCGAACTGCAGTGCAAACAAAGCAACGCCGCCGCATCCTTGTACTAAAACTCGATCGCCTGTCTTGACATGACCGTTAGTGACCACAGCACTCCATGCAGTCAATGCGGCGCAAGGAAGGCTTGCAGCATGGATATCGCTCAGGTAGTCAGGGACTCGAACCACGCCCTGCTCAGACAGACACATCACTTCAGTCATGGTCCCATCAATAGGCCCCCCCAAAGATTGGGTGAGTCTTTGCAAATCTGGTTCGCCCCCGATCCAACCCTGAAAGTATGTGGGGCAGACTCGATCACCTATCTGAACACGCGAAACGCCTACCCCAACTTCAATAACTTCCCCAACACCATCTGAGATGGGAATCAATGGCAATTGACCGGTATAGCTACCATAGCCACGCTCAGGCACAACGAGGTCGCGGTAATTGAGCGAAGAAGCGCGCATTCGAACTAAGACTTCACCATTCATCGCTGTCGGCTCAGGACGCTGTGAAAGTTTTAGGTTGTCAATTCCCCACTCCCCCTCAATTTGAAAAACGCGCATCTAGATTGCTCCTGGTTTGAAACGAAAGTCATTTGCCACACGCTCCAGCAGCATTGCAGTCGATCCGTCAGCTAAAGAAGCTGCGTGGGCTGCAGTGAGATGCCTTAAAAAAGCATAGCGATCTAAAAACCCTTCCGCCCCCATAGCGTGCAGGAGAGTTCCCAATTGAGTCTGAGCCATACTTGTTGCATAAAGTTTCGCTTGGGCCGCAGCAACTTGAACCTCACCACTGTTGTCAATGAGGTCACACGCCTCCCTCACCAATAGCTCACCCGCTTGTAATGCTGTTGCTGCTTGCGCGACCTGCCAACGCCAGCCTTGGTATTGATCTAATGACTGGCCAAATGCAGTTCGCTTGTGTCCATAAACGCTCACATCGGTCAAAGCTTGAGACACCATAGCGCAACACATTGCCGCAACATAAGTGCGCGCACGATTGATAGCACCCATGATGTCAACAATCGCTTTTCCTGGTTCGTACAAGAGGTGAGATGAATCGCAATAGACATTTGTCAAGCGAAATCCACCAATACCCATGCTACTCAGGGCGCTACTGGTGGCAACGGCAACACGCTCAAAACCTAGAGAGTCAGCACGGATAAAAAATGCCGCAATTCCTTTGACTCCAGAACCCACTTGAGTTTGTGCGTAAACCACGACACCGTCAGCATGAGCAGCATTAATGATCCAAGTCTTTGACCCGTTCAGCAACCAACCATCGCCATTTTGGATAGCCGTGGTTTGAATTTGCCCCAAATCTGATCCGGCGCCAGGTTCAGTGAGGGCAGTGCATGCAACGAAGTTGCCACGCATCAAATCATTTGAATAAAGAGGTGACAACTCATTGGGCGATGCTTTCACCAACTGAACTGCAACGTTGTGTGAATTCACCAAAGCCATAGCAGCACTGAAATCAATCTGCGCTAACTTTTGCAGAACCTTTACCTTGTCACCAAAAGACAAACCAAATCCACCTAAGTCAAGCGGCACTTGTAGGCTTAATAATCCCACAGCACCAGCAGGCCCAAACAATGCACGTCGATCAAAAAGACCCCGCCCCCATTGGGGTGCATTCGGAACTAGGTGCAGTTGCGCAAATTGATCTGCCTCTTCAAATATGCTTGTCCCGAGCTTGGAAATCTCTCTTGAATCAAAGGTCATTTTTTATGCCTTGCTTGTCGGCTTGTTATGTCTTGCGATGGGTTGACTCGAACGTAACCACCGCCAACAAGAGGCAACCAACGGCACCAGTCCTTTTGGCAAGAAAATAGTAGCCATCACCAAAATTAATCCATATGTGATGAGGCGAAAACTGTCTGCAAACCGTAAAAGCTCGGGCAAAAATGTGACCGAGACTGCGCCAACTATGGGGCCCGTTAGCGTCCCGCTACCGCCCAAAATGACCGCCAAAATAATGTTCAGAGATTGATCGACACCGAACGGCTCAGGATTTAAAAAACCAATGTAATGAGCATAAAGAGTCCCAGCTAAACCAGCCAAAATTGAACTCATAACAAATGCAAACAACTTATAGCGTGAAGTAACGACCCCAATGGCTTCTGCTAGGTCTTCGTTTTGGCGTATAGCCAACATCACCCGACCCGCACGAGAGTGCAACACCAAAGCGCAACAAGTAGTTGCCAATACTGCTGCTAACAAAGCCAGTGCGTAATAGTTGAGATTACTCCGCCCCTCGAAACTGAAGACATTCCCGAAAAGTATCAACTCACTTGGCCGTGGCACATCAGGTATGCCAGCTTCGCCCCCAGTGAGTGCGCGAAACGTCATGAGCACTATAAAGATGACCATGTTGTACGCTAGCGTAACGATTGAAAAATAGTGGCCTTTCACACGAAGGCTTGGATACCCCGCCACTATTGCCAATAAGCCTGTGAGCAAAGGCGCAATTACTAGCGTTGCCCAAACCGAAAACCCATAATTCATTGTCAATAAGGTTGATATGTAGGCACCTATGCCCATAAATCCCGCTTGCGCAATCGACACATAACCTACAAATCCTTGCGTCAAATTTTGGCCTTGCGCAAGCACAATCCAAATCAAAGCCAAGGTCATCAAATGAATGTAGTAAGGAGATTTGAAGGCATGAGGTAATGCCAAAGCAACTGCCACAACAGCAAAACTGAACATCAAAGGATTGGTAAAAAGGCGTCTCATTTTTTCCCCATCAAGCCTTGTGGCATGACCAACAAGACCAAGATCATGATTAAGAAGGAAATCACATCCTTATAGGCTGACGATAAAAACCCTGCTGCCAAGGACTCGCTGACACCCAAAACCAAGCCCCCCAAAATTGCACCTGGTAATGATCCAAGTCCACCCAATATCAATACGGCAAAACCTTTCACCGCAAAACTTTCACCTACGCCAGGCGCAAGAGCTAACAAAGCGCCAATGAGCGCACCTGCAGCCACCCCTAGGGCGGAAGAAATACCAAATACAACAGATGAGACAAAGTTCACATTGACACCCATTAGCACCGCTGCATGCCGGTTTTGGGCCACAGCGCGAACAGACTTTCCAGTTTTCGTTTTTAAAAGAAGAATTGTCACTACTGCGACCAATGTGACTGCTGTAACGATTACCACCATTCGTAACTGTGCAACGAAGATTCCTCCAAAATCAAACACCTGTTGATATGGCGTTTGAATGATCACCTGGTCGGCACCAAACAACAGTAAGTTGCCGCCCTCCAGCATCATTGTTAGCCCCAAAGCAATGATGAAGGCATTGATGTGTGGTGCATCACGTACAGGCCGATATGCCAAGCGCTCTATGAGCATGCCCATCACAGCACCTACTGGCATAGCCATTGCAATACTTGTAAAAAATGAAAGTCCCATCGAAGTGGAAAATACAAACGTTAAGTACCCTCCAAACATGGCCAAGGAGCCATGCGCAAAATGCGCTATACCTAAAATTCCAAAAACCACTGTGAGTCCGAGCGCTACCAATGTGTAGACGGAACCAATGGTTAGTCCATTGAATATTTGTTGCAGTAATTCATTCATCGCATTTCACCGTTCGGATGTGCCAACTGAGGAAGACAGAAAACCTCGCGACTCAGCTACAAACTGAGTCGCGGGTTATTGGCCATTAAAGCTCAGGACCTATTTGCGAATACTGCGCAAAAATTGTGAATAAGCTTTGTTATCTGATGGCAACTCGGACACGAAGACCCACTTGCCCTTTTGCCACTGGAAAGCACCATTGGTCGTATAAGCCTGACCGTTCTGGTCGAACATGGCCCCTCCGTCGTTAGCCATGTATTTCATGACAGCTTCCTTAGGAATAGGCAAAGTACGTACTGCGTCTGCCACCTTTTTGGCGTCCTTGGCGCTACCTGCACGCTCGATCGCATTTTTCAACACGTAAACTTGGTCATAAGCGTAGGGTGAGCTTGGTGTAGGCGCTTGATCGAATTTTTTTCTGTAATTGGCTTCGTATGCTTTGGCCTGCGGTCCCAAAGCCTCTACGGTTAGTTCTGTTGGACGTAGATCCCAAACACCTTCCATTTGCGCACTTGTCACCACTTTGAGGAATTGCTCCTCACTACCACTTGTAAAACCGTAACGCGGAACATTTAAACCCAACTCCACTGCTTGCCGGTAAACAAATGCTGCTGGCTCAACGTAACCCACTACCAAGATGGCATCAGGTTTGAGTCCGCGAATTTTTGTCAATTGAGGTGTCATATCACGATCACGAAGACCAAACGCTTCTTTTGCAATGATCTTGCCGCCAACTTTATTTAATTCTTTTTCGAACGCGTCGACGTATTGGGTATAAAAACCAACTTCTAAAGCACCAATAACAGCGACATTTCGAGCACCCTTTTGTGCGACAAAGGTACCGGCTGCAGCGCCAGTGAAGTCTGCTGGGGGACGCGTCCGGAATACATTAGGAATTCCCTGAGCTGTGATGGCACGCTCAGCAGCATTACCAACCAACATCAATGCGTCCTCTTTGGCAATGAAAGATGCCACAGCACTGGTTGAACCGGAGCAGCAAAAACCCAAAAGGTATTTCACGTTATCACGGTCGATCAGCTTACGCACACTATTTGTAGCCTCAGTTGGGTTAGCTTTGTCGTCCGAAGTAATGACCTTGAGTTTGTAAGTGGTTGCACCGGCCTTAATGCCGCCTGCCGCGTTGATCTCATCTGCGGCCATTTGTACTGCGTTAGCTTGCGGTAAGCCGTAAACAGCACCACCACCGGTCAACGCATCATTGACACCGAGCACCAAGACTTCATCGGCAGCATGCACAACGGAAGTCAGTGCCGCGCTGATAACCAGCGCTATCAAGGTCATCTGTTTTTTCAGTCTCATTTTTTTCTCCAGTTAAAGTTTTGCAACTACCCACTATTAGGATGCTGCTTCTACATCAATAGCCCAAATAGGCTTTACTAACTTGCGGATCATTTTTTAATTCTTGCCCTGTGCCTTTAAGCACAACTTCGCCCGCTTCCAAAACATACGCACGATCGGCCAAGCGCAACGCCATAGCTGCGTTTTGCTCCACCAGAACGATAGTTGTTCCCATCGCCTTGATGCGCACCAAAATTTGCTCAACTTCCTCGACTATTTTTGGAGCTAAGCCTAACGAAGGCTCATCAAAAATACAAAGCTTAGGTCTTGCCATCAGTGCACGAGCTATGGCTAGCATCTCTTGTTCACCGCCTGAAAGAGTTCCGGCCCTTTGTTTGGCTCGTTGACGCAGAACAGGAAAGAGGTCGAGCATTTTTTCTACATCAATTTTTTGCTCGTTATCGCTGCGCGTGTGTGCACCCATTTCCAAATTTTCGACAACAGACATTTCGGCAAATACTTGTCTGCCTTCAGGACACATGGTGATACCTTTTCGAACAATTGCATGCCCGCTCAGGCCATCCAAACGTTCTCCTAAGAATTCAATGCTTCCAGAACGAACTTCGTTAAGTCCACAGATACAGCGCAAGGTGGTACTTTTTCCCGCTCCATTCGCTCCAATAAGTGCAACACATTCACGCTCATTCACATCTATGCTGACACCGTGCAAAACATTAACTTTTCCATAGCCTGCTGTCAGGTTTTTAATATGTAGCATCAGTGCACCCCACCCAGATACGCTTCAATGACGGCTGAGTCTCGCTGTATTTCTTCAGGCATACCTTCAGCTATTTTTTCACCGAAATTCAGCACCACAATGCGATCACACACTTCCATAATCAGCCCCATGTGATGCTCGATGACCAGAACAGCTAAGCCTCTTTTGCGAATACGCATAATGACGTCGGCCAATTCTTTTCGTTCTTTCGCCACCATGCCAGCTGCGGGTTCATCCAGCAAGATCAGTCTTGGATCTGCTGCCATCGCGGTTGCAATCATCAGTAGCCGCTGATGAGCAGATGAAATCGTCGAAGTTGGATCGTTTGTTACATCACCCAGGCCAACAAATTCAACCAACTCTTGTGCCTTGGCTCTTTGTTCAGCGTCTTGAGCTATTGCGTCTTTAAATCTTAGAACAGAGCGCCAAGGAGAGACGCTGTAGCTTGTATGGCAGGCTGTCAAAACTTGCTCGAGCACAGTGAATTCTGAAAGCAAGCTAGTGGTTTGAAATGTTCGAGCTAAGCCCAGTGGTACACGCTGACTGATGGGTAGTTTGTTGACATTTTGGGTTCGCCAAACAATGTCTCCGGAGCTTGGTGGTACAGCGCCTGAAATCAAATTCACCGATGTAGATTTTCCAGATCCGTTTGGTCCAATCAATCCCACAATTTCATTTGAATTTACATGAAAGCTTAAATTTTTAACGGCTTGTACGCCACCAAAGTTTTTGCTGACTTGATTCAAAGTTAGCAGTCTTTCTTGTTCAGGCATTTGAACTGTGTCTTTCTCGGTTGCACTTGAAGTGTCTAAATGTTCTTTTGTGCAGACAGGCTAGGTCTCAGCACAAAACCATGTTCAGCAGTTTAGTAATAGACCGGTCGTCTACAACAGGGGTATTCCCTGCTTTCAAGCTAACGTCACAACATGCATGATCTCATCAGGCGATCCGTAGAGAAGTCTCGAATTCACAAATAAAAAACGCCCTAGAACCTAGAAACCAAAAAGTTCACTAGGACGCATCAATGTTGGAGCCGCTGATGGATCTCGAATCTACGAGAACAAGAATAACAAGTCTAGTTGTCAGCGTTCACCAAACATTGCTAACTCCCCTTGCGTCAAGATTCTTGACGCCTCCTACCCGTCCAGAGCACCTCAAGCGTCCAGAATCTGGACGCCCCTGGGGTGTCAAGAATAGCCGGACCGTCCAGAGTAAAATATCGTCCAGCGCACGTCAAGCGTCCAGAGTAAAAATTGCCTCAATTACACAGTTTGTTACACATCATTAAAATCCACGCTACAGTCCGCATAAAACATGGGTTTCGTAAATCGACTGTTTTCTGTTAATCCGTAGGTCCCTGGTTCGAGCCCAGGTCGAGGAGCCAAAAAGCTAATAAAAACAACGACTTA